>Ga0209943_1000013_pt1 | contig 109651 bp, 96 predicted proteins | sample SalPonR1_B_D2_MG_FD_185698 | JGI IMG/M metagenome (GOLD analysis project Ga0209943, IMG submission 185698) | Salt pond soil microbial communities from South San Francisco under conditions of wetland restoration - Salt Pond MetaG R1_B_D2_MG... ... | reverse complement strand
TAGTGGTCGCACCCCTCGCGGGTGTGTGGATTGAAACTCATCAAGACTGTTCTATCCCACGCAAAGTATACGTCGCACCCCTCGCGGGTGTGTGGATTGAAACCTAGGTATTTTATATAGCTCATGCTACTTCTTCGTCGCACCCCTCGCGGGTGTGTGGATTGAAACCTCTATTTGCTTACATATTATTCCTACCTTGGATGTCGCACCCCTCGCGGGTGTGTGGATTGAAACACATCGTCATCAATGCCCGGAGTTGCCCCCGCCGTCGCACCCCTCGCGGGTGTGTGGATTGAAACTCGGCAGCTAATCGCGTAACGTACCCCATTGCGGGTCGCACCCCTCGCGGGTGTGTGGATTGAAACCCGGACGTCCTCGTAATATTTAAGCGACAATACGCGTCGCACCCCTCGCGGGTGTGTGGATTGAAACAAATTTCAGCGAAAGTCTTTTAATCAAGTAAGGGGTCGCACCCCTCGCGGGTGTGTGGATTGAAACTTCTTCCGGGGCGCCTGCTTCTCTACTTCGTGCTTGTCGCACCCCTCGCGGGTGTGTGGATTGAAACTGAACGACTTATATATTAATCAAATTAATGGTTGTCGCACCCCTCGCGGGTGTGTGGATTGAAACATTGATATATTGATTATAATTGTATTGTTATTAAGGTCGCACCCCTCGCGGGTGTGTGGATTGAAACATTAACAGGCTTATCCACAGCTTCCACAGACTTAGTCGCACCCCTCGCGGGTGTGTGGATTGAAACTATATAAAACAGCCGCTCCGGGGGTTGATGGCGCGTCGCACCCCTCGCGGGTGTGTGGATTGAAACATTTGACCATGGGTCCACTCATGGTCTTTCTCCTGTCGCACCCCTCGCGGGTGTGTGGATTGAAACGGCTGTGTTAGAGTTGTAAACTTGGTTAGTTACAGTCGCACCCCTCGCGGGTGTGTGGATTGAAACACCTATGTTATAAGGATATAGGTGGAATGGTATGTCGCACCCCTCGCGGGTGTGTGGATTGAAACTTTACACCCTCGCCTATATTAGTCTCTACATCCGTCGCACCCCTCGCGGGTGTGTGGATTGAAACATCGACAATAAAGCGGACTATAAAAGGACTTGAAAGTCGCACCCCTCGCGGGTGTGTGGATTGAAACGTTATATCTGTCCCAAACTTCCTGCGGTACTTCGTCGCACCCCTCGCGGGTGTGTGGATTGAAACCAGAAGATACGGACGAATGGAAAAAGAATTTCGCGTCGCACCCCTCGCGGGTGTGTGGATTGAAACCCAACCACCGAATAAAACAGCTATATTGAATATCGTCGCACCCCTCGCGGGTGTGTGGATTGAAACCTTCAATTCCCATTCCCTATTCCCCCTTATTGTTGTCGCACCCCTCGCGGGTGTGTGGATTGAAACTAATCCATGAGCCCTTTGACGAAAGCTGCAGCAAGTCGCACCCCTCGCGGGTGTGTGGATTGAAACAGGGGTCAATTCCCCTCGGCTGTGTATTGCCGAACGTCGCACCCCTCGCGGGTGTGTGGATTGAAACTAAGGGGCCGCCGGTCAATCATTCGAGGGGGGTTCCGTCGCACCCCTCGCGGGTGTGTGGATTGAAACGCATTGTCGATTGTAATAGATACGGCCAAGCGGTGGTCGCACCCCTCGCGGGTGTGTGGATTGAAACGAGATTGATTATATGGGCCTTGTCGAGCAGGCTCGTCGCACCCCTCGCGGGTGTGTGGATTGAAACCAGATTCAGGAGTTCCAAAGTCTTGATATGTGCTTGTCGCACCCCTCGCGGGTGTGTGGATTGAAACAATATATCAGAGTCGCAAAAATTGGACTCTAGGGAGTCGCACCCCTCGCGGGTGTGTGGATTGAAACCTTATCGCAATTATCATTATAAAAAACTGTATCAGTCGCACCCCTCGCGGGTGTGTGGATTGAAACATTACATCCATCTCGCCATAACCACGAATAAGTAGTCGCACCCCTCGCGGGTGTGTGGATTGAAACAATATCTGATTTTAGCATTAATTATTTCATTTTCGTCGCACCCCTCGCGGGTGTGTGGATTGAAACCCTTGAATAAATCATATTTTTCAAGCATTTTTTGGTCGCACCCCTCGCGGGTGTGTGGATTGAAACGGTGCATATGACGCCATAGTGTACGATAATGTTCGTCGCACCCCTCGCGGGTGTGTGGATTGAAACCTACTTGAATCATCATGTCTGTTGCTTTGGTAATGTCGCACCCCTCGCGGGTGTGTGGATTGAAACCGCTACTGCATCTAAATACTCTTCTGTCGTCATGGTCGCACCCCTCGCGGGTGTGTGGATTGAAACTTTTTAAAAAGTGAGTAATTGCAACGATTAGAACGAGTCGCACCCCTCGCGGGTGTGTGGATTGAAACTTCTTTGTCTATTTCCTTGTCCCATTCAAGCATCGTCGCACCCCTCGCGGGTGTGTGGATTGAAACGCATTAACCACCCATTCTCTTGAAATACATCCCAGTCGCACCCCTCGCGGGTGTGTGGATTGAAACACTGATAGAATGGAAGTCGCAGTAACAGAACTCGTCGCACCCCTCGCGGGTGTGTGGATTGAAACCTTGTAGACCTTTAACCATTCTTTCATAGCTAATGCGTCGCACCCCTCGCGGGTGTGTGGATTGAAACTCGCCCGCTGACAGGTATCTTAACTTCTTCCTTGTCGCACCCCTCGCGGGTGTGTGGATTGAAACTGTCTTGAGTCGCCGCATTCATTGGCGTATGCATGTCGCACCCCTCGCGGGTGTGTGGATTGAAACTGACTGGTTCGCAGGAACAATGATAAATAACCACGTCGCACCCCTCGCGGGTGTGTGGATTGAAACCCGTAAATACCTTGATTCGCCACATCGGGTTAATAGTCGCACCCCTCGCGGGTGTGTGGATTGAAACGTGGCAAGAGCCATGGAGTGGAGATGCACCATCTGTCGCACCCCTCGCGGGTGTGTGGATTGAAACGGTTATCCTTCTTATCTTGTTGTGGCTAAGGATGTCGCACCCCTCGCGGGTGTGTGGATTGAAACAGAATAACTATATAATCCGCTACGCTCCTGCTATGTCGCACCCCTCGCGGGTGTGTGGATTGAAACACTGGTTAGCACAATGTTATATTTTGGGTATATGTCGCACCCCTCGCGGGTGTGTGGATTGAAACGTTGTGCATATTGATTGCTGATAATTGCTCTAAGTCGCACCCCTCGCGGGTGTGTGGATTGAAACAAATCAGAACTATCAAATGCTTACATGAAATATTGTCGCACCCCTCGCGGGTGTGTGGATTGAAACAAGGGGACTGGTCCATCAGACCAGAAGTTTGCTCGTCGCACCCCTCGCGGGTGTGTGGATTGAAACAAGAGATACAAGCTATAGGGTTAAACTTTAATAGCGTCGCACCCCTCGCGGGTGTGTGGATTGAAACTATCTATCATGTTATCCTCCTGTAGTTTTGTCGGGTCGCACCCCTCGCGGGTGTGTGGATTGAAACGAGATGGAGATTAACGCATTCATGGCACAGGTCGTCGCACCCCTCGCGGGTGTGTGGATTGAAACAGCCCATCAAATCCCTAAAATGAACAATACATTCAGTCGCACCCCTCGCGGGTGTGTGGATTGAAACGAGTCTGTAAACTGCTGTAGGAGAAACTGATACCGTCGCACCCCTCGCGGGTGTGTGGATTGAAACCTGATATCCTTCTCCGATTGTACTATATTGATAGGTCGCACCCCTCGCGGGTGCGTGGATTGAAACCATCAAGGTCAATTATTGCAGGGGCGGGGAAAAAGTCGCACCCCTCGCGGGTGCGTGGATTGAAACTTTTGTCGTGTTTTCCGCTCCTTGGCATGCTTGGGTCGCACCCCTCGCGGGTGCGTGGATTTAAACTTAACAAATTAATACTTGTTTTTTTGTCGAACAGGTCGCACCCCTCGCGGGTGCGTGGATTGAAACGGGAAATGCGGAAGTAGGGAAAGCGGCAACTACTGTCGCACCCCTCGCGGGTGCGTGGATTGAAACCGCAATTAGAGAAGGTTAGCAAAGATGGAAAGTTGTCGCACCCCTCGCGGGTGCGTGGATTGAAACTGATTATGTCTTCCTCTGCAAAACGGGTCGGTTTCGTCGCACCCCTCGCGGGTGCGTGGATTGAAACTGAAATTTGTTGTGAATTGCTTATGAAAAGTGTTGTCGCACCCCTCGCGGGTGCGTGGATTGAAACAAGAGATACTCCATGTCATTAATAGTCAATTCAGTCGCACCCCTCGCGGGTGCGTGGATTGAAACTGAATGTGATGGTAATAAGAAATTTTTCAAAGAGTCGCACCCCTCGCGGGTGCGTGGATTGAAACTATGGCCTTGTCTCCGCTTGTTGAATAAGAAAGGGTCGCACCCCTCGCGGGTGCGTGGATTGAAACGTGTAGAAGTTACTACTGCTTGTGCTGTATTCGTCGCACCCCTCGCGGGTGCGTGGATTGAAACTCGAGCGTCCCCTATGAAGTTATTTGTTTGTCGGTCGCACCCCTCGCGGGTGCGTGGATTGAAACGTCTATGTTCTCGCCTATCTTATGGGATACTTCGTCGCACCCCTCGCGGGTGCGTGGATTGAAACATACATAATCATGTTTTTTATACATATAATGGCACGTCGCACCCCTCGCGGGTGCGTGGATTGAAACATTCGGCGAGTGATGAATATACAGCATTAAGAAGTCGCACCCCTCGCGGGTGCGTGGATTGAAACTAAACAACCAAAAAATAGGAGGGTAAAAATGAACGTCGCACCCCTCGCGGGTGCGTGGATTGAAACTATTGCATGGTCAATCAACCAAACAACTTATAAAGTCGCACCCCTCGCGGGTGCGTGGATTGAAACAAAAAGAATATGCATTGAATGGTAGTTTATAAATGTCGCACCCCTCGCGGGTGCGTGGATTGAAACCGAAGAAAAATAACTAATGGGAGGATAAGATGATGTCGCACCCCTCGCGGGTGCGTGGATTGAAACACCTTAAAATCTTGATACTCTTTACTTTTTGCTGGTCGCACCCCTCGCGGGTGCGTGGATTGAAACAAAAAGAATATGCATTGAATGGTAGTTTATAAATGTCGCACCCCTCGCGGGTGCGTGGATTGAAACAGATCATCGCACATATCAAAGTATTGATCTATCGTCGCACCCCTCGCGGGTGCGTGGATTGAAACATGATTCCGTGTTTCTCATCCTCATAAGACTCGAGTCGCACCCCTCGCGGGTGCGTGGATTGAAACATCACAATAAACTGCTCTCTGAATTGATTAAGGGTCGCACCCCTCGCGGGTGCGTGGATTGAAACCCGCTTGCATTGTCCGAATGCGTGATGGTATTCGGTCGCACCCCTCGCGGGTGCGTGGATTGAAACTATGGTTTATGTAGCCAAACCCCTTTTTATAATTGTCGCACCCCTCGCGGGTGCGTGGATTGAAACGAGTAGAATTGTCTGCATATCTATGAATTAAATTGTCGCACCCCTCGCGGGTGCGTGGATTGAAACATGGTTTACACCTCCCTATATTGCATTTATTAGTCGCACCCCTCGCGGGTGCGTGGAATGATGGTGCGAAGGGTTATTGGTTGGATAAAAGCGTTTTTCTTGATTCGAAGCTATTGGATTTAAAGGATAAATAAAAAAGGCGAATTGTAAAATGAAGTTGAACTAAATAAAAATCCATAGAGGACTAAACTGTAATATAATTTTAAAATGTATGTTCAAGTTGCATACCTATTGGCGGAACCATCTGCTGTAGAAAGAGAGTTTTCTGTACTCGAAGCAATTAACGATAATCATCCTAAATATGTTGTATCGATGGATAAAGTGGACCGTTGCAGAAACGGCATTAGCCACAAGAATATAATTGATTTTTTGTTGGAGTGAAATATTATAATAAAATTGTAAGTGTTGAAAGCGGCAAATACAACTATGTATTTGTCGCTTTTGATGTGATAAGTCTTTTTAGCAGGGTCTAATAAGAATATACGCCTTGTTTGAAATCTATTAGTGACATAATCATAACAACGATAAAAGTCTTCTATAAAAGACGAAAACACTAAAATACACTGAAAGGTATTGTATAAAAGACTTTACAATGTTAAGATAGACACGAGGTGATTAGCATGTTGATTAAAAGAGCGGATTATTTAAACAAGATTCAGTCGGTAATTGGAAAACAAGTAATTAAAGTTCTGTTGGGTATGCGTCGTGTTGGAAAATCCACCTTGTTGTTGCAAGTCCAGGATTTGCTAATAGAGCAGGGTGTTCCAAAAGAACAGATAATAAGTATCAATTTTGAGTGGATGCAGTTTGAAGCAATAAAGGGTTATTTAAAGCTGAATGAATATATAAGAGGGAAAATGGTCAATGATAAAAAATATTATGTGTTCCTCGATGAAGTGCAGGAGGTAGACGGTTTTGAAAAAGTTGTCAATTCCTTGAACGCAGAGGGGGTTGCAGAAGTTTTCATTACGGGATCGAATTCCAAACTTTTATCAGGAGAGCTTGCAACTTATTTAACAGGCAGATTTTACTCCATAGAAGTTTTGCCTCTGTCATTTTCTGAGATGATTTTGTCAAACAGCAAGTTGCAAAAGGAAGAAATGTTTCTCGAATATTTAAAAACCGGAGGCATGCCTGGAACCTTGCAATTTGAAGAACTTGAAACATCCAAAAGCTATCTTATGGATATGTATCAGTCCATTTTACTTAGGGACATAGTTAAGCGTCACAATATTAGAGATATTGAACTCCTACAGAGATTCATGATGTATATGCTTAATAATACAAGTCAAATTTTTTCAGCTGTTACAATAACAAAATATCTCAAAAATGAAGGTCGAAAGCTTTCAAAGGAAACAATATATAATTATATCGAGGCTGCAAAAGGTGCATTTTTGATACATGGAGTAGCAAGATATAATATTAAAGGAAAAGAAATTTTTAAGACCAATGAAAAGTATTTTATAAATGATTTGGGGTTTCGATCCATATATTTTAATAATGAACGGGATATTGGCCAAGCACTTGAAAACATAGTTTATATTGAGTTAAGACGACGAGGATATGAGATTTATGTTGGAAAGTTTGATAATAAAGAAGTTGATTTCATTGCAGTTAAGGGCACATTTAAAATGTATGTTCAAGTTGCATACCTATTGGCGGAACCATCTACTGTAGAAAGAGAGTTTTCTGTACTCGAAGCAATTAACGATAATCATCCTAAATATGTTGTATCGATGGATAAAGTGGACCGTTCCAGAAACGGCATTAGCCACAAGAATATAATTGATTTTTTGTTGTAGTGAAATATTATAATAAAATTGTAAGCGTTGAAAGCGGCAAATACAACTTGAGAAACTGCTTTCATCCGTAAAAAGCTAAATAAGAGAAAACTATGTGGAGCCTGGCAGCGACGAAAAGCACTCTTTGAGTAGAATGGATTGTGAAACAGAATCCGTGGCCCAGGAGCTCTTAAGAACCATAGACGAAAGAGGCCTAAGGGATGCAGATGTGTACAAAAGGGCAAACACGGACAGGAGGCTCTTTTCCAAAATAAGGAGCGATTCCTGCTACCGCCTCAGCAAGCATACAGCTCTTTCCGCGCGCTAGCCCTGAGACATTCAACTGTCGCATAACTAGTCTATGAACTTGTAATCTTCACGCCTTTTGGCGCGCTCGACTATTTCATTGTCGCTCATGGATTTTGATTTGTCATAGCGTCCGTAATGAATGGAATTTTCCACGGGCTTAACATATTTTTTGCGAGGCGCATAGGCGGGGTGTCCGATTGCCGCGCAATCGAATATCTTCATGTAATCCGGTATGTCCAGTATCTTTCTAACCTCTTTTTCTTTGAAAGCGGATGTTACCATAGTCACATATTGAGCCCCAAGTCCCAAAGTGGAAGCGGCGGTTATCATTTGTAGAAAGGCATTTGCCATTGATGTATTAGCAAGGCTTTCAATGCTGAGCATTCCCATTGCTTCTTTGAGTTCCAATTTGCCGTCTTTAAAATCGTAAAACTGGCCGGGAAGGCTTATATTCTTTCTTGTATCCCCAACTGCAACAATCAGGACTTGAGGGTTGTTGGCCGCCTTCATGTGCTTTGGCATTTTTTTATCCTCATTCATGGGCATTTTAGACCTGTCAAAGGATATGTGTACAAGTTTGTCTATCTCTTCCTTGTCCCTTACAATTATGAACTCCCACGGCTGGTAGTTCATACCGGACGGGGCATAGCCTGCGGCGGCAATCATTTTTTCTATTTGCTCATCGGATACCGCTTCATCCGTAAAAGCCCTCATGCTTCTTCTGTTTTGTACCAGTTCCAAGTATTCTTCGTAAGTAATCATTTATAATCCTCCATTTCTTTTATTTGATTTGTTATTTTTTAACTCGGCGAATCTTCGACATTTTAAATCAAATCATTTATTCCGCCCTTTAAAATTAGGGGTCACATTCAGTACTCCATTTTTTTCCTCGACAAAGTTTTTCATAATCAATTTATCGAGAATCTCCCTGATTTCATCAAGATCTTTGTCCAAAAGTTTTGCCAGCTTAGAGGCGTTTGTGCCATCGTTTTTCTCAATTAGCCTTACCACTTTCATTCCCAATTGCCTTTTATCATTCATAACATTCCTATCTTTCTCTATGTTTGCTTCGATTTTTTCAAGAACACATTTTAACATCTCTATTTCATTTTCGCTTACACCCTTGAAAATTGATTCGCTGTGATTATTAAAATGTTTCTTCATGCGATCCCTTACAGCAAAGGCTTTTTTTGTGGCGGACAACTCTTTTTTTCTAAGATCTGTCTTGCTGCGGTTTCTTGTGATCAACCCATAAGATTCCAATCGCTTGACTGCTTTGGCGACGGTCGTTTTATCCAATTTCAAAATATTTGCCAGTTCATCCTGCGTTATGTTTTCATGGTCAACGATTCCCTTTAAAATATTTAGCTGTCCCATTCCTATAGATGAATCTAAGCCTTTGTCGTTTGCGGTAAATATCTTTCTATTTATCCTGCCCATCATTATCATCACATCTTGTTTTTTATCATTCATTTTGAACCCTCCTTTATGTTGGCTTACCAACCATATTTACATGATAGACTAGTTTAGTTGGCTTGTCAACTATCGATTTGATTTTTTGATGTGACCGTATATGTCCGGGTTATGTGATATCATAGCAGAGGAATAAACTTTAGAGCATGCATATCAAAGAGGGTATGCATGCTCCTGTTTCGTTCCAAACAAAATAAATTCCATAAACTGCCTGGAATCAAAGAAGAATTGCGCCGGGCGCCTTGCTTGTTTATGATAGATAGAGCATGACTAAAAGAAATGGAGAAGCACATGGACTTTTTTAAGATGCTTGAGAAGAAGCACAATATAATACTTAACGACGAGCAGAGGAAGGTGGCCAGCCACAAGGAAGGCCCCATACTCGCCATAGCGGTTCCGGGCTCCGGAAAGACCACAACCATGATGTGCCGAACCGGATTCCTTGTGGAGAGCCAGGGGGTAGACCCGTCAAGGATCCTCTCGGTCACATTCAGCAGGGCATCCGCCCTGGACATGAAGAACCGCTATTCATCCATATTTGGGCACAAGCGGCGCGCGCCTGGATTTTCCACCATGCACAGCTTTGCAAATGCCTGCATCAAGAGGTTTGACGGAGATCGCATGGCCTCTGTAAAATTGCTGGGAAGCCGGGGCATGCCCTCTCAAGAGCAGTTGATAGGCGCCGCATTCAAATACCTTAATATATATGCCGACAAGGAAAAACTCAAAGAGACAGGCGTGCTGATCGGCTACGCCAGAAACGCAATGCTCGATGAAAAAGGAATCAAGGAACTAGACAGCCAAATAGAGAGCTTCGAAAAAATATTGGCACGCTACAGGGAGCTAAAAAGGGAAAACAGTCTCATAGACTTCGACGACATGCTTGAAATGGCACATGACTTGCTTAGGAACAGACCGGATTGTCTTGCCTTCTACCAAGATGCCTACGACTATTTTCAAATAGACGAGGCCCAGGACACATCCAAGCTGCAGCATGAGATATTTGGCCTTCTGGCAAGCCGTTCAGGGAATTTTTTCATGTGCGGGGACGAGGACCAGAGCATATACGGCTGGAGGGGGGCAGCGCCAGCCTACATGATGGAGTTTGGGAAATGCCACCGGGGGGCCGTTATAGCCAGGCTGCAAAAGAACTACCGGTCCACAAAGCAGATCGTGAAGGCTATGAACAATGTCATAAGGCTGAATGAAAACCGCTACGCAAAGACCATGTTTACAGACAAGGAAGAGGGAGAACCCGTCAGAATCGCGCGACCCGAGTCTGTGCTCGACCAGAACCGCAGTATAGTTGAAGAACTGAGAGAGCTGAAGGCGGAAGAAACGGCGGCCGTCATATATAGAAGGAACCGGTCAGGGTTTCTAATGGCCCATGAACTTTGGAGGGCGGGTCTTCCCTTTTCCATAGAAAAAAGTCGGATGAAGGAATTCTTCAATCAAAGCGTTTTTAGGGACATCACCTCCTTTTGCAAGCTTGTGGACAATCCGTTCGACATAAAATCCTTCAGGCAGATCTATCACAAGATGGGTCTTTTCATAAGCAGGGAGGCTATGGAGAGCATCGAAAGAAACGGCGGCTTGACAGAGGTTAACATTGGCAACTCGGGCTTGAACAAGCAAAACGCAGACAAGCTTCTCAAACGGCTTCGAGTTATGAACCGCATTAAGAACATGTCGGTCCGAGCATTGTTTGACGAACTGGAAAACGCCTGGGCCTATGTGGATTACCTTGAGGATGCCGGGGACGCCTTCGGATATAGAAAAAACTCAAGCAAGGCCATCTTCCATATAATGAAGAGCATGATTGAAGGGAAGGAGACCCCCGGGCAATACTGCAATAGCCTTAGGGCATTTTGGATGGCCATAGACAAGTTGGATGGAATCGGAAACGTCAGCCTGTCCGCCGTTCATTCCGTAAAGGGACTGGAGTTTGACCGGGTTTATGTTATAGACCTTGAGAAAGACGAGTTTCCATTTAAAGCGGCGTCAAGCGGAGCCGATTTGGCCGGCGGGTCCATGGAAGAGGAACGGTGCCTTTTCTATGTGGCCGGGACAAGAGCCAAGTCCAGCTTGTGCCTGCTATCTCCAAGAAATTTCTACGGTGAGCCTGACGTCTCGCCGTCTGAATTCCTAACTGAAACGGGAATTAATATTGCTGTTAATAGGCCCTTTCCCAAACGAGCGCCCGAACAGGGAATGCGCTTTGCCTTGTCTGCCGACGAACTGAAAGTGGGTCAACGCGTCTTGGTAAACAAACTCGGCCCTGGCCTCATTGAAGCTCTTGACATCAAGGACGACCGTCTTGCCATAAGGATTGACGGAAAGACAAAGGCTTTCATAATCAGCATAGTTATCCAAAACGAATTGATTCAGCTTTATGAATGATAAGAAGGATTTGAAAAATGAAGGAGACAAGGGGGAAATAGCATTTTGAAATAAGTGTTTCAAAGAAAATAACTTTATACGCGAGATTTAGCTGCATCAGGGAGTAGCGTGAGAAAATTATGACAGACAGAGAGATTTGATAGAACCCCCCACAATCCGATTGGTCAAAGATGAGGAGGCCTCCTTTACGGTTGGTTAATCTAGTTTTACATTTTTATGTTACCACAAGGATGCTGGAACAAACATAAAATGAGCGGCCCTTTGAATGATTGATTCAGAGGGCCGCTCAAATTGGATTAATTGATATATCTGCTTAAGCGTTTTCTTTCATGACCGCATCAACAAGCAAACCCTGTATGCATGAAAATGCCGCCATTACCAAGGTGAGCACAATTGCGTATTTGAGACCGAAGTATATTGCCAGCATTGGCAGGAGTGAAAGCTTTATCCCCCGTGCGTAAAGGAAGATTGAAATGGAGCCGTGGCTTATGCCTTTTTCCCGAAAATCCTTCATTAAGGGGTACCATGCATAGATGGGCCCATGGCTGAATGTTCCGAAGATAACCATCACAAGATATTGCAGGTATCTCGGACTGCCTTCGATTGTCTTCTTGAGCCTTTTCTCGTCTATCAAATTGAAGAGGAACATGAAAAAGAGGACAATAAGTAGAATTGGAGCTATGCTTTTTGCTAGCTTGGCAGCGTAAGCGATGGCGCCCAGGGTTTTGGCGGAGTCTATGAAGTAGAGAAAGAGATAGAGCGCGAGCACGGATGATGGGAAAATCCATTTGCTGCTTTTTTTCTTGTTCTTCGTTTTGCCTATGCCATTTGATTTATCATTATTTTTATCCATCACTTAATTCCCCCCCCCATAACAAGGACTGTCGTAAGCGAGACCGCAATCGAAAGGATTACGCTGAGAGAGTTTCTGACTATGGTGAATCTGCGTCCCAGCATAGTCATTTCCGCAGGTATCTGAACGAAACCTACCGTTACCCAGGCAACCAGGAAGGATGTGACGGCGAAAAGGCTTACGCCGGATGCCAGCATTTCCTTGCCGACAATATAGCTGTTTATGGAGTTGCCGGCCAGAATGCTGCCGAAAAATGCTCCTATGGTAGTATCTGCAAGCGCATTTCCGGTGAAGAGTGTCGAAAGTGTTTGGAAAGATACGAAGGTCTTGAGCAGACTGATAAGCATTATAACTCCGGCCATCATGGGGATGTTTCCCAAAAGTCCCCTTGCTGTTTTTATAAGAATTTGTTTTTTTGATTTTTTCTTTTTCATTCCAATCTCCTTTAAGTGGGCATATGCTAATAATACCACAATACCCCTTAAAGGTTAAGGGTTTATTGAAAATTGTCAAAAGCAAGGTGGCCCCGTAAAAGCGGAGCCACCTTGCAATATATATTTGTTATGCACTGAGGAGCGACATTATCTGACTTACATCTTTGTCTCCCCTGCCGGAGAGGTTCATGATGATTATGTTGTCTTTAGGGAGGCTCGCCGCAAGCTTGATTGTGTATGCAATTGCGTGGGAACTTTCGAGTGCCGGTATGATTCCTTCGGTTTCGGAAAGTATTTGGAAGGCCTCGAGGGCTTCAATGTCGGTTGCGGAAACGTACTCGGCCCTGCCGGAATCCTTGTAGAAGCTGTGCTCCGGTCCCACTCCCGGATAGTCCAATCCCGCCGCTATCGAATGGACTGGTAGGGGGTTTCCTTCCCCGTCTTGAAGGTTGTAGCACTTGAAGCCGTGTATGAGGCCGGGGACGCCCTTTGTGAGGGTCGCCGCGTGGTCCGGTGTGTCGAGTCCCTTGCCGGCCGGTTCAACTCCGACTATTTTTACTTGCTCGTCGTCGTAGAAGGGGTTGAAGAGGCCTATTGCGTTGGATCCACCTCCTACGCATGCCACAATATAGTCAGGAAGGCGGCCTTCCTTTTCGAGTATCTGCATTCGGGCTTCCTTGCCGATTACGCTCTGAAATTTCCTGACCATTATAGGATAAGGATGGGGACCGACTGCAGAGCCGAGAAGATAGAAAGTAGTTTGGGCATTTTCAACAAAATCGCTGAGCGCTGCGTCTACCGCTTCTTTGAGGGTTCCGTCCCCGTTTGTTACAGGAAGGACCTTTGCTCCCAAAAGCTTCATTCGGTAGACATTGAGGGCCTGTCGCTCGGTGTCTTTTTTACCCATGTATATTATGCATTCCATACCGAAAAGGGCGCATGCTGTAGCTGTTGCAACACCGTGCTGCCCGGCGCCGGTTTCGGCGATTATTCGTTTTTTGCCCATGCGCTTAGCCAAAAGGGCCTGCCCGATAGCGTTGTTTATTTTATGGGCTCCTGTGTGGTTGAGGTCCTCTCGCTTCAAGTATATTTTGGCGCCTCCCGCTTTCTCCGAAAGGCTTTGAGCATAGTAGAGAGGGTTTTCCCTGCCTATGTATTCCTTTTGATAATATGAGAGTTCCTTTTGAAAATCTGGATCATCAATGTACTTGAAGAAGGCGTATTCAAGTTCGCTAAGCACTGATTTTAGGGGCGGGGGCACAATGGCTCCTCCATAGTTTCCGAACATTCCGTTTCTGTTTTTCATTTAAAATCCTCCATATGTTTTCTACCTTTTGTTTGATTGATTCGACATTTGTTTTGCTTATTGATCTTCGCCACGCAACTTCCATTTTGGATTCCCCCTTTCAACAATTAAAAACGCCCTCTGCAGAAATTTCTGCAGAGGGCGTATGGACGCGGTGCCACCTCATGTAACCGAAAATGATTATCGGTTATCTTTTTCGGATACGGCAAGGGCTATATCCTATCTCTGTAACGGGAGAATCCCGTTTTGCATACTTCCACTTCCGCGGGTTCAGCGCCAGCTCATGAGTCCATTCGGAATGTTTTTCGATGTCGGGTTTCCACCATCCCCGGCTCTCTGCTTTCGATCCGCAAACTTACTCGTCTCAATCAATGCTTTGTATATTCAGGTGTTGATAGTGATTCTATAGAAGAATGAAAGCATTGTCAATAATATTTTTATTAAATACGCAATAATAGCATGGAAAAATTGAATTGCACTTAGCTGTAAAGCTTTGCGCCATCCGGAAGCTATGCCTTCTTTAAAATTTTTCAAACCCGCATTTTTTCTTGAGTCCTTTTGCCATTTGCAAAAAAACAATTTAATGAGGCCCACTTATTTATACAGTTGTTTGAGTCGGCAATGCTGATATAATGTATGAAAAGAGTGGGGGAGGAAGCCATGGGTATTACAATAACAAATGCAATGAGACTTGAGAATTTGAGAGCTTTCCGTATAGTCGCAGGATTTGGCGGGATAGATGGAACTATTGATGCTGTAGGAATACTTGAACATGAAATCGTTTCTGGTGTCAAGCAATCCTTTTTTAAGGGGGATTTCGTTTTGACCAGTTTGTATCCCATAAAAGACGAGCCGGACAAGTTGATTGATTTGGTCGAGGATTTGATAGATGTTGGTGCAGCAGGTCTTGCTGTAAAAAATATATATTTCAAGGAAATTCCCGATGAGGTAAAAACATATGCAGATGGGAAGGATTTTCCCATTTTCATCTATAGCGGGCAAGTATGTCTTGAGGATGTTGTCTACGATCTTGTAAAGGAGCTCAAGGACGATGAGGATGATGCATACCTTGCCTCAAAGATACACGGGCTTCTCGGTTCTCCGATTGGAAGGGATGTTGTAAGGAGGATTGCATACGAGATAAACGGATTATTCAAAGACAGGGTTTTTGTGGTCTGTTTTATGGCGCAGGGGGATATGCGGGAGATGGTTTCTGCAATCAACAAGGGTCCTTACAGGAATCCCGCCGACAAGGCTCTGGTTTTTGGTGATTCAATTCTCCTGATTCATTCCACTTATGGGGACGAATTCAACGAGGTTTCCTTTCTAAGCAGGCTTGCAAGGAAGGGGGAATGGACAGGCCTCGGGACAAGCGGTGGACTGCTAGGATTGGATGAGCTTGACAAGGCGGTCCGAATGGCTTTGTCTGCAAACAAAGTGGCAAGGGCTTATGGGAAGAAAGAGGTTAGTTTTGACAGGATGGGTCTTTACAGATTTCTATCACCTTGCCAGGATAATTATTGGATAAGAAGCTTCTACGAAGAGACTGTAGGCAAGCTGAATGACCACGATGAGCGTTATGGTGGAAATCTTATGGAAACCGCCGAGGCTTTTGTGCTATCGGGCGGAGATTACTCCAAGGCGGCCGGACACCTGCATGTGCATGTAAACACCGTGAGGTACCGGATAGGGAAAGTAAAGGAGCTATTAAATTCGGAGGAGGATTTGGCGAGTTTTCAAGAGGAATTATTCGTTGCCGTAAGATTGCAGAAGACGGGACTCGTATTGTAGATTGTACAAAATAATACCGTTTATTTATGACTATATACAAAGGGTGTTTCAGCCTTTCTGTAGAAACAGTATTATAAGGGTATAAATATGGGAGGTTTTTATGATAGGAATTGATGAAATAAGGGGTGCGCATGAAAGAATATCGCCGTTCATTTCGATGACAGAGCTTGAACAAAGTCTGAGTTTTAGTAATGGAGAAACCGAGGTCTTCATGAAGCTTGAGTGCCATCAGCGAATAGCAAGAAGCTACAAGATAAGGGGAGTGCTGAGCAAGCTTCTTTCTCTTGAGAAAAATGAGATACGGCGAGGAGTCACTGCGGTTTCATCGGGAAACCACGGAGCGGCGCTTGCATACGGAGCAAGTCTTTTGGGTGTCGAAAGGGTTGAAATATTTGTTCCGGAAAACACTCCTTTTCCCAAAATACAAAAAATGGAAAGCCTTGGAGCCAAGGTGAACCTGGCAGGAAAGAATTTTGACGAGACTCATATGGTTGCAGAAGAAAAGACCCGTGAGACCGGACTGGTCGAAGTCAGCCCCTACGAGGACCCTGTGGCCCTTGCTGGACAAGGTACTGTGGCTCTTGAAATTTTGAGTCAAAATCCAGCTGTGGACACTATCGTTGTTCCAATCGGAGGGGGAGGACTCATATGCGGAATAGGGGCATATGCAAAGGGGTTTGATCCAAACATCCGGGTGATAGGAGTGCAGACCGAGGCTTGTCCGGCCATGGTCGATTCCATCAGGGACAATAAATGCTACGAGTATTACCAGTCGGGCCAAAGCGTTTGCGAAGCCCTTATAGGGGGAGTGGGTCTCCTTCCTTTTAAAATGGCTTCGACTTGCATAGACGATATCATAGTGGTTTCCGAAGAGGCTATAAAGAAAGCTACGGTCTTGATGATGAAAAATGAGCGCATAATGTGTGAGCCGTCGAGCGCAATTTGCTATGGAGCTTTTTTTGAAAACAGAAAAATTTTTGAAGGCAGGAAAACCGCTCTTGTAATTTCCGGCGGGAACATTTCCTGGGAAATGGCAAAGAGCCTTATAAAAGAATGCGACAAGGAGGAATAAAATGTTCAAAGTAAGGGTTTTGAATCAGGAAAACATAAAAGAGGTCTTGGACATGGATGCAGTCATAAATGCCGTTGAAAAGGTTTATGTATTGAAGTGCCAAAAGAAAGCTGACGTGTTTCCGATGGTGTTTCATGAGTTTGAGAGAGGGGTGGCGGATATGGATATCAAGTCCGGATACCTTGAGGATGCCGACATATTCGGGCTTAAGCTTGTGTCTTGGTTTGGGGAAAACAGCAAGAAAGGGCTTGCTCCCCTGATAGGAACAACCTTGGTTTTTGACGGAAAAACGGGCATTCCTAAAGGACTTTTAAGCGCAGAATATGTAACGGGAATGAGAACAGGCGCAGCAGGGGCCATCGGAGCTAAATATTTGGCCAGAAAAAAGTCGGAAAGCATGCTTATGGTTGGAACAGGCCATCAGGCCCTCTTTCAGATAGGTGCGGTTCTGACGGCCATGCCGGGCATCCGCAAGGTGATGGTCCATAGCCCAAGGACAAAGGGCAAGGCTGAAAAATTCTGTCTGTCGGCAAAGGAAAGGCTTGAAAAAATGTTTCCGGGGCTTGCATTTGATGCAGGGTTTGAGGCGGTGGTCGACCTTGAGGAAGCCGTCAAAAGAAGTGATATCATAATAACCGCGACCCCTTCAAGGGAGCCCATGATTTTGAAGGACTGGGTAAAGCCGGGTACCCATATCAGCTGCATAGGCGCAGACATGTCGGGAAAGCAGGAAATCGACGAGAGGCTTTACGGGGTGGCAAGGGCCTTTGTGGATGATTGGGGCCAGGCGGCTTCGGTAGGCGAGACCGAAACCGCTGTCAATAATGGCATAGTAAGCTTGGAAAAACCTCTTCCTGAAATAGGAGGGGTTATAGCGGGCAAGATAAGTGGCAGGACAAACGATGACGACATAACTATTTTTGATTCCACTGGGATAGCCCTGCAGGACCTTATGGTATCAAAGCTGGCCTTAGATATGGCGGAATCGCTTGGAATAGGCGACACTATTGACTTGTAGAAAAGGGAGGAAATTAAATGAAAATCAAAGATTTCGGCGTTGAGATGTGGATGAACAAATACGAGGACGACTGCGAGTGGAACCTTGCTGAAACTTGCGTCAAATCATTTGTCTTGGAGGAGCTTATAGAGCTTTCGGGTCAACCCAAGGAAAAAGTTGTGGAAGATTTAATGAAGATGCATCTCACATACGGCGCGATTCTTGGATCGAACCGGCTGAGGAAGCAAATAGCAGGTCTTTACAGGACCGCCAAGATAGACAGCATAGTAACCACACACGGAGCTATAGGTGCCAACGACCTTGTTCTGACTTCAATTGTCGAACCCGGGGACAGGGTTGTATCTGTGCTTCCGACCTATCAGCAGATGTATTCGATTCCCGAATCCATAGGTGCGGAAGTGTCGATACTTCAGCTTCGCCAGGAAAATGGATTCCTTCCGGATCTCTCGGAGCTTGAGGAAATGACCAGGGACGGGGTCAAGCTCATATGCATAAACAACCCCAACAACCCCACAGGGGCTCTTATGGACGAGGATTTCCTAAAGAAGATTGTTGCCATAGCGGAAAAAGCCGGTGCCTACATCTTGGCCGACGAGGTATACAGAGGGCTCAACCATGAAGGCGATCCATTTACAACATCTGTCTTCGACCTGTACCAAAAGGGAATAAGCACTGGAAGCATGTCAAAGACATTTTCTCTTGCCGGAATAAGGACTGGCTGGATTTGCGGCCCCGAGGAAGTCATGGAAGAAGTTGCAAAGCATAGGGACTACAACACAATAAGCTGTGGGATGATTGACGAATACATTGCGGCCATGGCTCTTGAAAACAAGGATAAAATCATTGAAAGAAACATAGGCATTGTAAGGAAAAACAAGAAGATGCTTTCCGACTGGGTGGAAAAGGAAGAGAATTTCAGCTTTGTTGAGCCTGCCGCCGGAACCACGGCTTTTGTCAAGTTCGACCTTGGCATCGATTCGGAGACATTCTGCAAAAGGCTTCTTGAGGAAACTGGAGTCATACTGCTTCCCGGAAAGGTCATGGACATGGAGGGGTATCTGAGGATAGGCTATGCCAACGACCCGGAGATAATAAAAGAGGGGCTTAAGAGAATATCTGAGTTTGCAAAGTCGCTTTAGGACTTGTTTGGCAAAGAGTATATAAAAAGGCATGGAGAGCCTGCATTTTGGCCTCCATGCCTTTTTTAGCAATCCAATCATGCAAAATCCGTTTATTCGGGCAGGCCCAAAGCTTGTTGAAGCTCCTCTTCTGTTATTCCGAGCTCGTATGCCGCTGCGGCTAGGTCGGGAGGTCCTTTTTCTGCGTCGCCCAGCGCATTGATTAGAGCTTCTTCGGAAACACCCAGCTGCTCGGCGGCCGCAGCAGTGTCAATCATCTGACGCCCGTCTTGTCCGGGTCTTCCGGGACCGACAGGCCCGTCAACGTCTCTTTCAGGAGGGACGGATCCGTCCTGAGGAGGAGCCTGGCCTTCCTGCATTGCGGGGGGAACCTCTTCATTTTCGGCAACGATTGTCTCGGCCGGCTTTTCGGGGGGAACCTTTTCATTTTCGGCAACGATTGTCTCGGCCGGCTTTTCGGGAATTTCCTGCACCGTTTCGCCAGGCTCATCCCTTGGTTTTTCCGCTATTTCTTTTGGTATTTCCTTTTCTTCCTCATTCGGCACGGTAATGTTGTCATTTGAAATATCGGATGAGGCTTCATCCATGGAGGTTTCTTCGGGAGCTGAGGCATTTTCACTTCCGCATCCAACCAGTCCGAATATCAAGAGGGCGGCAAGCATGGCAAGAATTATTTTTTTCATTTTTTTCTCTCCTTTCAACACTTTTATCATTTGTCTTTCCCAGTGCATATTTGGGTTTTCTTCATTTGCTGCTTAAAGAATATACTACAAAGATTGAAGAAAACTTGAAGAATTGAAAAAAGCGAAAAATGCCTCCAAAGCGTTTATTTTTAATCGACGCTTTGGAGGCATTTGCAGTTTTTGAATGTACTGTATTTGATCCGTTTTTACATTTCCCGTCTCCAAAATTTTGGGGTCATGAGAGCTATGACAGTGAAAAGCTCGAGTCTTCCAAGCAGCATGAAGAAAGATAAAAGGAGTTTGCTTAAAACCGAAAATTCCGAGTATGTGTTTGTTGGACCTATGAATCCGAAACCGGGACCTATGTTTCCGAGTGTTGCAGCAACCGCGCTAGTTGCGCCCAGAAAGCCTATGCCCTCGAGTGAAATGGCTACCGAACCTAGAATGAATATGAGCATGTAAAGCATGAAGAAGCCTGCAATGTTTAGAAGGGTGTCTTCGGCAACAGGTTGCTTGCCCAATTTGACTGCCACAATAGCCCGCGGGTGAAGAATTTTTGTGACCTCTCTCTTTATAAGCTTAATCAGTGCCAGTATTCTAATAACTTTTATGGATCCGCCTGTGGAACCTGCGCTTCCCCCCACGAACATTAGCATGAACAGTACGCTTCTCGAAAATGCAGACCACTTTTCATAGTCGAAGGTTGTATAACCGGTGGTGGTCATTATTGAACTTGCCTGGAAAAGCGAGTGGGTGAAGGAGTCGAACCAGTCGTGGTATACGTGGAAGTTGTTGTCAATGGTTATGGCAATCACGCAAACGAATATGATTCCCAGATAGAACCTGAGTTCCGAATTTTTCACCACGTCTCTCCATTTGCCTTTGAAGAGGCTGTAATAGAGTGAAAAGTTGGTACCTGACATTATCATGAATATTGATATCACATTGAAAATGTATGCGCTTCCAAATGCTCCTATGCTTGAATTCCTGGTTGAAAAACCGCCTGTTCCAAGCGTGCCGAAAGTATGGACTGCCGCTTCGAAAGCAGTCATTCCACCAAGCATTAGAAGGGCGAATTCGGCCAATGAAATTATCATGTAGGCTTTGTACAGGATTTTTGCGGTTTCCATTATCCTGGGAGCTATTTTGTCCGCTATTGGACCGGGGCTTTCCGCCTTGAAGACGTGGAAGCCTCCTGTTCCCATTATGGGGAGTATGGCTACGGCAACTACCAGTATTCCCATTCCGCCAACCCAGTGGGTGAATGAGCGCCAAAAGAGAATACCCATTGGAAGGACTTCTATATCGTTTATTATGGTTGCCCCGGTTGTGGTAAAGCCGGATACGGTTTCAAAAAAAGCGTCCACATAACTTGGAATCGACCCCGAAAGATAAAAAGGCAAGGCTCCAAGAAGGGATGAAAAAAGCCAACCGAATGTTACTATTGCCAGGCTTTCCTTTACCTTCAGAACTTTGTTTTTAAGAGGAATCTTCGTAAGCGCAAATCCTGTGGCAGCTGTTATCAATATGCTTTGGGCGAAGGCGAGTGTATCGCTTTGACCGTGGGCAAAAGAAATGATCAGGGGCGTAAGCATACCGAGAGCAATTATCAATAATAAATAACCTAAAACCTTGAATATCATTCTGTGATTCATCATTTACCGTCCTTTAAGTGGAAGAATTTTTCTAGCTTGGGAACTTCAGACATGAGAGAGAAAACCACAATTCTGTCTCCGGCCTGTATTGTGGAATTGCCTTTTGGAATGACAACTTTTCCGTCATGTACTATTGCCCCTATAATTATTCCTTTTGGAAGATTCAGGTCCATTATCGGTTTTCCAAGGAAATTCCAGTTTTCAGAGGCTATTATTTCACTGACTTCCGCCTGCCCGTCCAGCAGAAGCGAAACGGAAACAACCTTTCCGCCTCGGATGTACTTTAGTATGTCGCTTGCCGTTATGTTTACCGGATTTATAGCCATGTCAATTCCAAGTCGCTCGATTATATGGATGTAGCTTTGCCTTGATATTTTGGCTATTACCTTACTTACATTCAATTGTTTTGCCCTAAGCGACATGAAGAGGTTTTCTTCGTCAAAGCCGGTCACTCCTATGAAGGCGTTCATTTCCGAAAGGTCCTCTTCTTCAAGAAGGTTGGCCTCTGTGCCGTTTCCGTGTATTACAAGCACGTTGTCATTGAGACGTTCGGCAAGCATTTTGCACCGGTCCAGGTTTGATTCGATTATTTTTACGGCAATATTTCTTTTGGAGAGACGTTCTGCAAGGTAGTATCCAACCTTTCCCCCGCCGAGAATCATAACCTTTTTCATCGCCTTGTTTCCGACAGGTTGATGCAGGTTCCTGGCTATTGTGTCAATTTTGTTTTTTTGTCCAAGAACATATATGATGTCGTTTTCCTTAAGAACTGTGCCTCCATGGGGAATTATAACTTCCCCCCCTCTTGATATGGCTGCAATAAGAAGGCCGTCCATGTAGCTGAGTTCACTTAAGCTCTTGTTCATGAATTCGGGAAGGTTTTTTATATTGAAGTTGACAAGTGAAACCTTGCCCATTGCATATTTTCCAAAATAGAAAGTGTAGCTTTCCATCAGATATCTCAGTATTTCGTTTGCAGTGGCGAGGTCGGGATTCACCACGTGGTCTATTTCGAATGATTTTTGTATAAATTTAAGCTGATTCGAGTACTCTGGGTTTCTTATCCTGGCAATGCTCCTTTTGCAGCCTAGTTTTTTAACCATGGAGCTGATGAGTATGTTGGTTTCGTCATTGCTTGTTACGGCTATAGCCAGGTCATATGTCGATATGTTCAGTTTTTCGAGTATTTCCTTTCTTGCTCCGTTTGCGTTTATGGTTAGAACGTCTATGTGATCCTTCAGTTTTTCGAGGACAATGGGATTGCTGTCCATTATTGCAACATGCATATCACTGCTTAACATAGAGGTTGCGAGTTTTGTTCCCAGTTTGCCGGCTCCTATAATAATTACTTTCATAATCCACCAACCTTTTTCTTTATTGATTGCCTATAAAAAGATGAAATTTATTCAATATTTGACCATCTGCTTCGAATATACCATAAGTTTACCAAAGAGCAATATGGATATTAAGAAATAAAGCATATTTAACATTTGTTTTTCAAATTCGGTCATTAATTTAAAGATGTATTGGTGCAAGAATTCACTTTGACCGGCTTAAAAAATAGTAAGGAGGGTGTGTCTTGCTCTTGTTCGAAATGCAAGAGGAGGATGACATGCAGGTATGAAGTTTGGACTAATTGTCATCCTTTGTGGAAAAGTGGGCCAAAAATAAAAAAACTGTGGAAAACCCTGGTTATTTATAGCTTTTTCCACAGTTTTTTATTACATCCATTATTTCCATAGGGTGTTTTATTATATATTCGGGATTCATTGACTTTAATTTTTCGTATCCGGCTATGGTCCATGAAACCAAAACGAAAACGATTCCGGCGTTTTTTGCAGCCAAAAGGTCGTGCCGGCTGTCGCCTACAAAAATTGTGTTTTCGGGCATGGAGTCCATAAGCTCCATTGCTTTAATAAGGCCTTCGGGATGTGGTTTGCTGTTTTCAACATCGTACTTGGAAAGTATTGTGCTGAAATACCTGGATAATCCGAATTTTTCAAGACCGTGTCTTATTCCGCCAATCCCTTTGCTAGACACTATGCCCAATTTAAAGCCTTGCTCGTGAAGAGTTTCTAGCATTTTGCCTATTCCGTCAAATTCTTGAGTAAGACTGTCGCGTCTTTTGTTGTAGAGGCTTCTATAGAGCTCTAGAAATTCCGGATAAGCGGCTTCTGATTCTTTGCCTAAAAAGCCGTGTATATGGGCCATCTGATCCCTCAGCGGTTTTCCTAGGATTTCGTCGAAGTCTTCTTCGGAAAGCCTTTTACCCCTGTTTTTCAGGGAAATTTCATTCAAGGTGAGCTTTATGATTTCATTTGTGTTTACCAGGGTTCCGTCGAAATCGAAAAGAACAGTCGTTATCATTTTGCCTGCCTCCTTTTATTGTAATGACATTATACATTAAAGCGGCTTATTATCAAAAATAGAGTTGTTAATGGTAAAAGCCTATTGGGTATCAATGGAAAATAGCTGGATACTATTATTGATTTGGAGGGAAAAGATGGTTGACTTGTACAGGAAGCATTTCATGAAACAAAAGATGATGGAAAAAATGCTTTGGGCTCTTGCTCCGGCGGCGGTGGGATCGGTATGGTTTTTCGGATTGAGGGCTTTGCTTGTGATGGGGGTTTCACTGATTTTCGCATCTTTTTCCGAATGGCTTTTCGTGAGGAAGAGGGGAGGAAGAATATCCGAGGCTGCGCTTGTCACTGGGCTCATATTCGCTCTCTCCATGCCCGTAAAGGTTCCTCTTTGGATTGTTGCGGTTGGAATTTCATTCGGAATGGTTTTCGCAAAGATGGCATTTGGTGGTTTTGGCACAAATCTTTTCAATCCGGCAATAGCGGCGCGCGCATTTGTATACATATCTTTTTCAAAGCCAATAAACGCCGACTGGACAGGGCTTGCCCATGGGGCTTTTGGGGGTTTTTCAAAATTTGTGGGTCCGGATATTCAGGCGGTTTCTTCCGCTACGCCCCTTTTGGCCTTCAAAAACACGGGAGAGTTTTTCCCATACATGAAACTTATTACAGGAAACATATCAGGGTCTATGGGAGAGACAAGCGCCCTTCTTATCTTAATCGGAGCGGTTTATCTCATCAAGACGAAATCGGCCGACTGGAGGCTCATGGCTGGAATGGCGACTGGTTTTTTAACTCTTTCTTCAATACTCAGCCTTCTGCAGCCTGAAATGGTCCTTAATCCATTTTACGGGGCTCTTTCGGCTTCCTTCCTTTTTACAATGGTTTTCATAGTCACCGAGCCGATTTCGGCTCCCAAAACAGCGAAAGGAAAGTTCCTGTACGGAATGCTGGCAGGTGTTGTGGTTGTAATAATAAGGTCCTATGCACTGTTTACCGAAGGAACTACATTTGCAATACTTGTGGCCAACACCTTTGGACCTCTTTTGGATCAAGGGGTGTGGCATTTTGAAAAAAAGGATAAGAAGGTGATTGCCTCGTGAGGGAAGAAAAAAAGGCGGGAAAAAGACCACTTCATGAAACATATTACTATTCTGTGATTTTCATGGTTGTTCTGACGGTTGTTTTCATATCCATTCTGGCATATTTGAACGATTCCACGAGTGAAATAATAGAGACCGCCGGTCAAATTAATGAAAAGGAAAGCATTCTATATGTTTTGGGCATAGAGCACGGTTCATCAATCGAAGGCATACAGTCGGCCTATGAAGAAGGCGTCATAGAAGAAACTTTTGGATTTGTAGCCAAAGAATCGGGAACCCAGGCTTTTTTCTTTAGTGGAAGCGGCCTATGGGGAGACATAGAAGGATTTATTTCTATTTCAGGAGACATGAAAAGTCTTGAGGGTCTGACTTTCACCAAGCAGAGCGAGACGCCGGGCTTGGGCGGAAGGATAGAAGAAATGTGGTACAAGGAACAATTCAGAGGAGTCGAAATAGATACAGCCAAAGGCAGTCCGCTTGTATACAGGCCGGAGCCGGGAGGCAATGTGGATGCCATTTCGGGAGCGACATCAACTTCCAAGGCTGTGCTGAAAATACTCAATCCTATTATAAGGGAAAAACTTGATCAAGCTGGAGGGGGCGAATCAAATGGCCAAGATTAAGGCAAAGGATGTTTGGGTTATGGGTATATGGAAAGAGAATCCTGTAGTAATACAGGTCCTGGGAATCTGTTCGGCCCTTGCCGTGACAAACAGAATGGACAACGCCCTTGTAATGGGGGTGGGACTTATATTCGTAACGGCTTTTTCTGAGCTTACCGTTTCTCTTTTAAGAAAGTATACACCCAAGCATATACGTATGATGGTCCAGGTCCTGATAATTTCGGCCTTTGTAATCATAGTGGATATTTACCTTAAGGCCTATCTTCCAAATGCGAGCAAGGCTTTGGGGCCTTATGTGGGCCTGATAATAACAAACTGCATAATTATGGGCCGGTGCGAGGTTTTCGCTCAAAAGAACAAGCCTGCAATTTCATTTCTTGATGGCATTTTCAACGGCATAGGCTATACGCTTGTTCTTTTGATTGTCGCCTTTGCCAGGGAGCTCCTGGGATTCGGAACGGTTTTCGGAATTTCAGTAATGGGAGCGGGATGGATGAACTGGGTCATAATGATTATGCCTCCGGGAGCCTTCTTCATGCTGGCTCTGCTTGTTTGGCTTGTCAACACTTTGAGGGAAAAAAGAGAGCTTTCGGCAAGTCAAGGGGAGGTGAAGGCCAGATGACCGAACTTAACCCGTTTGTACTCTTTACGGCATCGATTTTCACAAGCAACATGATTCTGGCAAATTTCCTTGGAATGTGTTCCTTTATAGCAGTGTCAAAGGACATAAAGACTTCGTTGGGGCTTGGTCAGGCCGTCACCTTCGTGCTTACATTCACGACAGCAATAAACTATCTTTTGTACAGGTATGTTCTGATTCCGATGAATCTTGAATACCTGAGATATATTGTATTCATAATAAGCATAGCGGCCTTTGTCCAACTGGTGGAAATGGTAGTGGAAAGGCATTTGCCGTCGCTTCACCACGCCCTTGGCATATTTTTGCCGCTGATAACGGTCAATTGCGCAATTCTGGGAGTTTCACTCTTTATGGTAATACGCAGGTACAGCCTGGTCCAATCCATGTCATTCGGATTCGGATCGGGAGTGGGATGGACAATGGCAATTGTTGCGCTTGCCGGGCTGAAGAATCGCCTCAATGAAAACAGGGTGCCCAAAGGCCTTAGGGGAGCCGGAATAACACTAATCATAACCGGACTTATGGCTCTTGGCTTCATGGGTTTTTCGGGAATGGTGCAAATATCCTAAAGGAGGGGATTTTATGAATGGAATTGTCAATACGGTTGCTGTGATGTCCGGAATTACCGGCTTTCTGGCATTTCTACTTACCCTTGCCCTAAGGACTGTGGGCGACTATGGAATGGTTGAAATCACCATAAACGACAAAAAGAAGCTTGAGGTTCGCGGAGGAGATTCACTTTTGTCGGCACTTTCGTCCGAAAAGATTTTCATTCCATCCGCATGCGGGGGCAAAGGCACCTGCGGATATTGCAAGGTAAAAGTATTGCAGGGAGGAGGAGCTGTTCTCCCTATGGAGGAAGGACTTGTCTCTGGCGATGAAATTGATGAAGGTGTTCGCCTGGCGTGCCAGGTAAAGCTTAAGGAAGCAATCAAGATAGAAATTCCAGACGAGCTTTTTAATGTCAAGGAATACAGGGGGCGTGTAAGAAAGATTGAAGACATAACGCCAAAAATCAGGCATTTGCTGGTAGACATTGTCGAGGGAGGGGAAATAGACTTCAAGCCGGGACAATATGTGCAGCTTGTGGCGCCTCCATATGCAGAGAGCGACGAATCGGTCCAGAGGGCCTATTCTATAGCCTCATGCCCCGACGACAAAAATTTCATAGAGCTTATAATAGGTTATGTGGAAGGAGGTGTCTGCACAACATATGTCCACAAGTACCTTAAGGAAGGGGATTATGTAAACTTCAACGGACCCTTCGGCAACTTCTTCTACAAGGAAAATGACAGGGAAATGATAATGGTTGCCGCCGGAACTGGCATGGCGCCTATACTTTCAATCCTTAGAGCAATGAAAAGTTCCGGAATAAAAAGAAGGTGTTCCTTCTTTTTCGGGGCAAAGACCATGGACGATCTTTTTTTTCTGGACAAGATGAGGAATTTGGAGGAAAGCCTGTTTGACTTTGAATTTGTTCCGGCGCTTTCAAGGATAGGCCCGGAGGATGATTGGGAGGGCGTGAGGGGAAGAGTAACAGAACCCCTGATGAAACACATGGACAATGTGGAAAACAAGGAGGCTTATCTTTGCGGCAGCCCGGTAATGATTGATGCCATAGTCGAGCTTTTAATCGAAAAAGGCATGGACGAGGAAGTCATATACTATGACAAATTTTAGTAAAAATAAGCGCTTGGGACTTTTTCACTGTGATATAATGCTATATAAACAAGTACAAGGAGGGAATTCATGAGCGTGCATATAGAAGCTAAAAAGGGAGACATAGCGGATACGATTCTTTTGCCTGGCGATCCCATGAGGGCCAAATTCATAGCGGAAAATTTTTTAGAGAATACTTTCTGCTACAACAAGGTTAGAGGAATGTACGGCTATACGGGAACTTATAAGGGCAAGCGCATATCGGTGCAGGGAACAGGCATGGGAATGCCTTCAATTTCAATTTATGCAACAGAGTTGATTGACCACTACGGCGTAAAAAATCTTGTCAGGGTTGGCTCCTGCGGTTCATATCAGGAAGATGTGAAAGTCAGGGACGTTCTGCTGGCGCAGGCGGCATCGACCGATTCCAGCCTTATAGACAGGTGGTTCGACCGCATGAACTATGCTCCTCTTGCCGACTACGGGCTTCTCGAGAAGGCTGTCGCATCGGCAGGGGCCAGGGATATTGATGTCAAGGTGGGGAACATACTGAGCACAGACGTTTTTTACAAGGAAAACCCAGGTGAATGGAAAAAATGGGCGGATTTCGGAGTTCTCGCAGTGGAAATGGAAGCCGCAGCTCTTTACACCATAGCCGCAAGGAAGAGGGTCAGGGCTCTGGCAATTCTTACAGTCAGCGACAGTCTGGTTTCAGGGGAGTCGACATCTTCAGATGAAAGGGAAAAAACATTCAAGGATATGGTTGAGATAGCACTCGGAATTTTTGAATAGACAAGAGGAAATGATTTATGCGGCAAATACCTCATAAAGAAGGGGCTTGCTAATATTAAAGCATGTCAACTATGAAGGAAGCGAAATGGTCAATACAGCAACATCTCTCTTTTCAAGGTCAGCTTGATGGCAATGGAATAATTTAAGTCCGGAAAGGAGTTATTAAAGCCTGTGGGATCGAGCTTTTTTCTTTAATTTACAATCCCGCCTGCAAGGCGGGATTGTTTGTCATATAGAGAAAGTTTTTTTGATTTTTTCAAGTAGCTTGACATAGCTTTCCTTTGTTTGTTTCCGTTTCCTGTAGCTGTAATATATCCATGCTGCTCCCAGACCGGTACCGGCATAATATACCCAGTCTATTCTCATAGCTGTGCCAAGCAGACATATTGCAGTAAAAAGTATAGGTATACTCACTGCCGGGAAAAGACCGGGTTTTCTGTATTCCTTTTCCATAGCCACGATAGAGGCATCGCTGGGCTTGTAGTCGGATCTGCGCTTAAAAACTATAGTAGAGTAAAATACTCCTCTCTTTAGAACGGGGACAGGAAAACTGTCCTTTGTTCGGGTATATGCTTTTCCGCGTCTTGTGTTTTCGATTTTTTCTTTTACCTGCCAACCGAAACATTTCATTTCGCTTATCTTATCGTCGATATATTCATTTGACAATTTTACCCTTAAAAGCTCATATTGGTTCATAGGCCGCTCCTTTTCTCAATACAGAATGTATTTTATGATATAATCAATGCAAATAAGATGCCAAGAATGTAATGCTATTTTAGCACTAGGCGGAAAAAGGCACAAGCATGCCTGGATATCTGCAGGAATTTAAAATGCGAATTGCAAAAAGAGTTAAATTAGACAATGTAGAAAGTGTACATAAATACTACATGTAATACAGGTGGACACATTTTTGTGTGTCTTTTTTTTTGTTTGTCGCTTGAAAGGCTTTGAAAGCCACAAATAGCATTATTTTTGGATTGGTATGAAAATTGCTAGATTATAATAGGTGAATGACCATACATAACAGGGAGGGATTTTATGAAGAAAATTGGTGTTATAGGAGCCGGAACAATGGGGTCTGGAATTACCCAGGCTTTTGCTTCGAAGGGTTTTGAAGTAGTAAATCGTGATTTGAAGCCTGAATTTTTAGAAAAAGGCATGGCGGGTATAGAAAAAAGTCTCAGCCGTCTTGTAAAGAAAGAAAAGATTGACCAAGCTGAAAAGAAAGCTGTAATTGGAAGAATCCATCAGACTACGGATGTTAATGATTTGGCTGATTGCGATCTGGTAGTTGAGGCTGCCACTGAAAATATGGCAATCAAGAAAAAAATATTCGAAGAAATAGATGGTGTTGTAAAGGAAGGAGCAATACTTGCTACAAATACATCGTCTCTTTCGATTACCGATGTCGCAAGCGTGACGGGAAGACCTGAAAATATAATAGGAATGCATTTTTTCAATCCTGTTCCAGTGATGAAGCTTGTTGAAGTAATCAGAGGGATGTTGACTTCCGATGAAACCTGCAATGAGGTTCTTGACCTTGCCAGGGAATTGGGGAAAAATCCTGTTGAAGTCGAAGAGGCTCCCGGATTCGTGGTCAACAGAATACTCGTTCCGATGATCAATGAGGCTGTTGGAATCCTTGCGGACGGGGTTGCCACGGCTGAAGATATAGATGCCGCTATGAAGCTTGGAGCCAACCATCCGATAGGACCCCTGGCGCTGGCGGACCTTATAGGAAATGATGTGAATCTTGCAATCATGGAAGTGCTATATCAAGAGTATGGCGATCCCAAGTACAGGGCTCATCCCCTACTCAGGAAAATGTGCAGGGCAAACCTTTTGGGAAGAAAAACAGGCAAAGGATTCTATGATTATACAAAATAGAGAATGGAGGAGTTGACATGAAGGAAATAGTTATTGCAAGTGCTGTAAGAACTGCAATCGGCACTTTCGGAGGGGCACTTAAAACAGTCACACCCATGGATATGGGAGCTGCTGTCATAAAAGAAGCATTGTCCAGAGCAAAAGTTGCGCCTGAAAAAGTAGACGAAGTTGTTTTCGGTTGCGTGCTTCAGGCCGGGTATGGACAGGGAGTAGGAAGGCAGTCGGCTATAAAAGCGGGCATACCGTGTGAAGTGCCGGCTTGGACGGTAAACATGATCTGCGGTTCGGGACTTAAGACCGTATCACTTGCTATGCAGCAGATAGTTGCTGGCGATTGCGATATAGTGGTTGCGGGCGGAACTGAAAATATGTCCATGGCTCCATACCTTGTAAAGAATGGCAGATGGGGACAAAGAATGGGCAACGGAGAAATGTATGATCCGATGGTTATGGACGGACTTTGGGAAATATTCAACGGATATCATATGGGCGTAACAGCTGAAAACATAGTGGACCAATGGGGACTCGACAGGGATGGGCAAGACGCTTTTGCGCTTGAGAGTCAGCTTCGCGCAGAGAAAGCGATTACATCAGGAAGATTCAAGGATGAAATACTTCCGATAGAAATACCGCAAAGAAAAAAAGATCCAATCGTATTTGATACAGACGAGCATCCCAAATTCGGAAGCACTTCAGAAAAACTGGCTAAACTAAGACCTGCATTCAAGAAAGGCGGTTCAGTTACAGCCGGCAATGCTTCGGGCATAAATGACGGTGCTGCCGCTCTTGTTATAATGACAAAGGAAAAAGCCGATGAGCTGGGGATAAAACCCTTGGCTACAATAGTTTCTCATGCATCTGCAGGAGTAGACCCAAGTATAATGGGAACCGGACCTATTCCGGCAACAAGAAAGGCTCTTGATATAGCGGGTCTTGCAGTGGAGGACATGGACCTGATAGAGGCAAACGAAGCTTTCGCAGCCCAATCGCTTGCAGTTGTAAAAGACCTCGGACTTAACACCGATATAGTAAATGTAAATGGGGGCGCAATAGCTCTTGGACATCCTATTGGATGCTCGGGAGCAAGGATACTTGTTACCCTTCTTTATGAAATGCAAAAAAGAGAAAGCGAATACGGCTTGGCGACACTCTGCATAGGCGGAGGAATGGGCGAGGCAGTAATTGTAAAACGGCCATAGGAGGAGAAAAATGAGCATTAGCGTAATAGGGACATACCACAGTAAATTTGGAGCTTTGGAAGAAACAATATACGACCTGATATTGAATGCGGGGCGTGGAGCATTAAAGGATTCGGGTTTGGAAGCGGAAGCGATTGGGGCAGTATTCCTCGGAAACTTCTCGGCTGGACAATTTGTAAACCAGGAGCATCTTGGGGCAATGGTTGTCGATATCGATCCGGGTCTTAGGTTTAAGCCGTCAACACGGCTTGAAAACGCGTGTGCGTCGGGGTCAGCTGCGATAGAGATGGCTTCGTATGCACTGGAAGCCGGCGAAATAGATTATGCACTTGTAATAGGCGCGGAAAAAATGACATCCTTGGACACCAGGGGTGTAACCCACGCATTGGCGACTGCATCATACTGGCCGGATGAGGGAGCTAACGGTATGACATTCCCGGGACTTTTTGCTGAGTACGCAAAAGGCTACATGAAGCATTACGGCTATTCCTTGGAAATGATGAGAAATACATTTGCACAAATAGCGGCTAAGAATCACACTAACGCGGTTGAAAACCCACTGGCACATATGCCAATGAACATAAGTGCCGAAAAGATACTTGGCAAGGAAGACCGAAAGAATCCCATAATAGCGGATCCTCTCAGGCTATTTGACTGCTCGCTTGTTTCCGATGGAGCAGCGGCTTTGGTGCTTGCAAAAACCGAGAATGCTGTCAAGACAAAAGATGAGGTTGTTGAGATTTCGGCCATAGGCCATACCACTGATTACTTGAGCCTTGTTTCAGGCAAGCGAGCCGACTATGAATTAACAGCAGGAAAATTGGCTATTCAAAAGGCTTACGCAAAGGCTGGAATAACAATAGATGACTTGGATTTCGCGGAAGTTCACGATTGTTTTACCATAAATGAACTTTTGGCCTATGAAGCCATGGGTATAAAAGATGGCGGAATGGGACATCTTGCGCTTGAAGAGGGGATGGTCTTCCCTGACGGAAAATTGCCTGTCAATCTTTCGGGCGGGCTTAAGGCCAAGGGCCACCCGGTAGGGACAACAGGGGTTTCGATGGCTGTCCTTGCGAGCAGGCAGCTTCTCGGCAAGGCCGTTGGAATACAAAAAAAAGATGCCGAAACGGGATTGACATTCAATGTTGGTGGCAGTTCGGCAAGTTGTTACGCGTTGGTTTACAAACGCATAAAATAGTTTTCGACTTTGGCGGCGGACAAGGGGTATCCTAGTGCGGCAAGTACATAATGAACGCCTATGGCTGTCGTCAAAGATTGAAATAAACCCCCCATAATAGTTGGAACATATGCAAAAATTGTCAATCCAGGATTGGCATTTTTGCTTTTTTGAAAATGCAAAAGTAAATAATCGAAAAAAAACAACAATCAGAAAATTGTGATATAATTGTTTTGTATTTTCATTATTAATTAATTTTTTAACATAAAAAGAGAGATCTACAGATATTGCGGGGGTGAGTGAGATGGTGGACGATAAAATGCTTTTTGAAGCAGTGTTGAAACATATTGCTGATGCCGTGGTTTGTGTTGACAGGAACAAGAAGGTTACGGTTTTCAATGAAAAAGCGGTAAAATTGCTTGGTATAGAGAGGGAAGAAGCGGTAGGAAAAAATCTCTCCGAGGTAATCAAGAATTGTTCAATCTGCAGGGTTATGGAAACGGGAGAAGAGGAAATAGGAGAATTATTCGAGGAAAATGACAAGTTTTTCAGGGTTAACAGGTATCCTGTAAAGGAAGAAGGCAAAATACAGGGAGCAGTTTCTTTTTTTAGGGATGTTACAGATTTTAAAATAATGAGCAACAAGTTGGAAGAGGATGAAATATACATAAATATTGTAAACACCCTCCTTAACACATTCAATGAATGGATGGTGGTAGTTGATGAGGATGCAAAGATAGTGATGATGAGCAAGGGATACAAGGAATTTATAGGGGATATGCATCCAGAAGGCAAATACGTAAAGGACGTAATAGAAAACACTAGAATGGATATAGTGCTGCAGACTGGAGAAAAGGAGTTCGGCGACATACAGCAGATAGGTGAAAACAAGATGATAGCAATGAGAATGCCTCTTGTAAAGGAAGGGAAGATATATGGCGCCATAGGCAAGGTCGTTTTAAAGGACATAAGCGATTTGGATTTTTTGAACAAGAAACTCAATGTTCTTGAAAAAGAGGTCGAGTACTACAAAAGCGAGCTTGGAAAGGAACGTACGGCAAAATACTCTTTCGACAATATCGCCGGAATAAGCAGTAAGATAAATGATGTCAAGAGAATTGCGCAGAGGGCGACGAAAACAAACTCAAATGTGCTTATAACCGGTGAAAGCGGTACCGGAAAAGAGCTTTTTGCCCATGCAATCCACAGTGACAGCGATCGATGCCTGGGTCCTTTTGTCAAAATCAACTGTGCAGCAATTCCTTCCGAATTGCTTGAATCTGAATTTTTCGGATACGAGGAGGGAGCTTTTACCGGAGCCCGCAAGGGCGGAAAAAAAGGAAAATTTCTTTTGGCCGACAAGGGCACTATTTTTCTGGACGAGATAGGGGACATGCCCCTTAAAATGCAGGCTAAACTGCTGAGGGTAATACAGGAAAAAGAAATAGAATCCGTAGGAGGCAACAAGATTCTCCAGCTTGATGTCCGTGTAATTGCCGCCACCAATCGCGACATTGAAAAAATGGTTGACGATGGAATTTTCAGGGAGGATCTGTATTACCGTCTTAATGTCGTAAGACTCAGGTTACCATCCCTGAGGGAAAGAAAAGAGGACATTGAGATAATTGCAAGGCACTTGATGAAAAAAGTTGAAAACCGGCTAGGGGTTCATGTTGAAGGGATTTCTCCAGAGGCTTTAAAACATTTGGTTGCCTACGACTGGCCCGGAAATGCCAGGGAGTTGGAAAATATTATTGAAAGGGCACTCAACATGATTGAAAGCGATCTTCTGGTAAGGCCCGAGCATCTTCCTCAAAAGCTCATAGCCAACAACGCAAGAACATACGCGTGTCCTGACGGGCATCTTAAGGAAATTCTTTCTGATATAGAAAAAGAGATTATAAAGAAAACACTCACAGAGCATAATGGAAACAAAAATAAAGTCGCAAGAATTTTGGGAATCAGCAGGACATGTCTTTATGCGAAAATCGAAAAGTATCGCTTAGAAAGATATTTGCAGTGAATAGACTGTAAAGAAAGTTTACATGTAATCATAATGTACGAAAATGACGAATTTGTATTTTTCAAAAAAATGCAGCCGTCGAAGCTGGAGGTGTCAAAATCGGCTTTGTGGCTGCATTTGACATGCCTGGGCGGAAAATGTGTATTTATTTGAATATTGGCATAGTATTTGCTAGTTATATAGATGCGACAAAAAATACATAAAGGAGGGAACAGTTTGAAATCGAAGGTCATGACAGCTGAAGCTGCCGTAGCTCTAATAAAAGATGGAGACATGGTGGCAACCGGCGGGTTCGTAGGAAACGGACACCCGGAAGAATTGACAAAGGCGTTGGAAAAAAGATTTATAGAAGACGGATCGCCGAAAAATCTTGGTCTCGTATATGCGGCCGGTCAGGGCGACGGCGCGGAGCGGGGACTCAATCACTTGGGACATGAAGGACTCATAAAAAAAGTTATCGGCGGCCATTGGGGCTTGGCTCCAAAAATGCAGAAGCTTGCACTTGAAAACAAGATTGAGGCTTATAATCTCCCGCAGGGTGTAATATCGCATATGTTCAGGGACATTGCAGCGGGAAAGGTTGGAACAATCACCCATGTAGGACTCAAGACTTTTGTCGACCCCCGCTTGGAGGGTGGAAAGCTTAACGAAATGACAAAAGAAGATGTAGTTGATGTTGTGGAAATATCAGGAATGGAAAGACTTCTTTACAAGGCTTTCCCGATTAACGCAGCCTTTATCAGAGGAACATATGCAGATGAATCTGGAAACATTACACTCGAAAAGGAAGCGGCTTTTCTTGAGAATCTGTCGATTGCACAGGCGGTAAGCAATTCGGGAGGAAAAGTCATAGTTCAGGTTCAGAAGGTTGTGGAAAATGGAAGTTTGCACCCCCATGATGTAAAGATTCCCGGTATTTATGTGGATGCGGTAGTTGTTGCGGAAGCTGAAAATCACATGCAGACATTTTCGGAGCAATTCAATCCTGCATACTGCGGAGACATACGCATGCCGCTTGACGGAATCGAGCCGATGAAGCTCAATGAAAGGAAAATGATTGCCAGAAGGGCTGCCATGGAGCTTGTTCCGAATTCGAAGGTAAACCTTGGAATCGGTGTTCCCGAGGGCGTTGCAGCCGTAGCCAATGAAGAAGGCTGTGGAGATGAAATGGTTCTCACGGTAGAGGCCGGACCCATAGGTGGAGTACCTGCTGGAGGATTAAGTTTCGGGGCATCGATAAATGCTCAGTGCATAATAGACCAGCCCTATCAGTTTGACTTTTATGATGGAGGCGGGCTTGATGTTGCATTTTTGGGACTTGCACAGTGCGATTTTGGAGGAAACATCAACGTTTCAAAATTCGGACCGAAGATAGCCGGTTGTGGAGGATTTATCAACATAACCCAAAATGCCAAGAAAGTCGTTTATTGCGGAAGTTTCATGGCAGGCGGGCTTAAAGTGAAAGCAGACGAAGGCAAGTTGGTAATAGAAAAAGAAGGAAGATTCAAGAAATTCATCAAGCAAGTGGAGCAGGTCACCTTCAGCGGAGACTATGCCAATGAAGTGGGTCAACCGGTGCTATACGTAACTGAGAGAGCTGTATTTGAACTCAGAAAAGAAGGACTCACATTAATTGAAATCGCTCCTGGAATAGACTTGAAAAGTCAAGTTCTCGATTTGATGGATTTTGAACCGCTTGTTGCAGAAGACATAAAGGAAATGAATCCCGCAATTTTCAAAGAAGGATTGATGGGCTTGGAAATATAGGGTTTTTCCTTAGAAATAAAAGGGGATAGAAACGAATAAAAAGTTTATAGGGGGAAAAAATAAAAAAGGAGAAAAACCATGTTAGGAATATTTGGAATCATTATTTCACTAGCTTTGCTGATGTATCTTGCTTATAGAGGTATCACAGTTTTGATTTTGGCCCCGATTCTCGCAGGACTGGCAGCGCTTATGTCCGGAGACGTTCCACTTATGGCCAGTTACACAGAAGTATTTATGACGGCATTTGCCGGTTATGCAAAAGCCTACTTCCCGCTCTTCCTCTTGGGAGCCATCTTTGGAAAATTGATGGACGAGTCAGGAGCGGCAAAAGCGATTGCCCATGGAATTACCGCAAGGCTTGGAAAAGGCAAGGCAATTGTTGCTGTTGTACTTTCATGCGGAATCCTTACATATGGTGGAGTTTCGCTTTTCGTTGTGGCATTTGCAGTTTATCCGATAGCTGCGGCTCTTTTCAGAGAAGCCAATGTGCCTAAAAGATTCATACCTGCAGCAATAGCACTTGGATCTTTCACGTTCACCATGACGGCACTTCCCGGCACACCACAAATACAAAATGCTATACCCATGCCTTTCTTTGAGACTACTCCCTGGGCGGCACCTTTCCTCGGACTCATAGGCGCGGCGGTAATGTTCGGCGGCGGTGTCTTTTGGCTTCAAAGAAGGTCTAAGGCAGCAATGGCAAAAGGCGAAGGCTATGGAGATCATCCCAATGAAAACATTAAGGAAATTGCATATGACGAGCTTCCAAGCCTCATGATGGCGCTTCTGCCAATCTTCTTGGTTTTGGGTCTTAACTTTGCTCTCAGCAAGTTTGTATTCGCCAATATGGAAGCTGCTTATCTTGCGGATTACGGAACATCCATCGCCAAGGTAAGAGGTATCTGGAGTATAATAATTTCACTCGTTGCAGCTGTTATTTTGACTATCGTTCTTTTCAAAAATAAAATCGGCGATGTCAAGAATTGTGTAAACCAAGGAGCATTCGGATCGCTTCTTGCTATTGTAAACACATCTTCAGAAGTAGGTTACGGAAACGTAATCAAGACTTTGGGAGCTTTTGCACTCGTAAAGACTGCAATCCTGGCAATACCGGGAACACCGCTTATTTCACTTGCGGTTTCAACAAGTGTTCTCGCTGGTATTACTGGTTCGGCATCAGGCGGCATGAGCATAGCATTGGGAGCTCTTGGAGATATATACATGCAAAAGGCCATGGCTCTTGGAATCAATCCGGAAGCTTTCCACAGAGTGGCTGCAATGGCATGCGGAGGATTGGACAGCTTGCCTCATAATGGAGCAGTCATAACACTCCTTGGAATATGCGGACTCTCGCACAAGGAATCATATGCTGACATCGGTATGTGTACGGTTGTAATACCGCTCATAGCTACAGGAGTTGCAATTATTTTTGCAACAATGGGCGTTGTTTGATCCCGAAAGATATAGATAAAAGAAAGCAATTGAAATTGGTTTGAGATAGAAAACAATAAGGAGGGGTTTTAATGAGACTTGAAGGAAAGGTTGGTATTGTCACCGGCGGAGGAAGAGGAATAGGCGCTGCTACAGCCAAAAAATTTGCTCAAGAGGGCGCAAAGGTTGCGGTTGCGGACATGAACATGGCAGATGTTGAGAAAACTGTTGCCGAAATCAAGGCTGCAGGCGGAGAAGCAATCGGACTTAATGTCAATGTGACAAACAAGGAAGCAGTAGATAAAATGGTTGCCGATACAGTAGAGGCTTTCGGCAAGCTGGACATAATTGTAAACAATGCGGGAATCACAGCGGACAACCAGCTCAAGAAAATGCCTGAAGCGGATTTCGACAAGGTTATAAATGTTAATCTTAAGGGAGTATATCTTTGCGGACAGGCAGCTGCACTTCAGATGCTCGAGCAGGGAACAGGAGGAGTAATCCTCAGCGCATCTTCTGTTGTAGGTCTTTACGGAAATTTCGGTCAAACCAACTATGCCGCATGTAAATGGGGCGTTATAGGAATGACAAAGACATGGTGCAAGGAACTTGGCAAAAAAGGAATTCGAGCCAATGCAGTTGCCCCAGGGTTCATTCTTACTCCGATGACTGACAAAATGCCAGAGAAGGTTCTATCCATGCTGGCAGGAAAGGCTCCCATGCAAAGAATGGGATCTGTTGAAGACATAGCAAATGCCTATGCATTCTTGGCGTCTGACGAAGCAAGCTTCATTACCGGCACCGTTCTCAGTGTTGATGGAGGAGTTACACTTTAATATTTAAAGCTATCTTTCGCATTGCCCCGCACGGCTTGCGGGGCAATGTTTTTATTGACAAAAAAAGACAAAGAATATAAAATTGATTTTGAAAATGCGTAAAATATATACGAGCCTGACACTGCAGGCTACGGGCATTTTTCAAAAGAATCCGGAATCATGTGCATTTTATTAAAAAGCCCATGATTTCGGGTTTTTGTTTTTGTTATAATAATGGGGTGAGGATTGATATCTTGAGAGTCTGGACAAGGCAAAGCGCAAAGGTGTTGGAAGAACTCCGGGAAAAAGGGGTTTTCAGAATAAAAAGAAGATATGTCGAGGAAAAATAGGGCGATCGCAGCGATGCCTGCATGCTTTGCCGCGATTGGCTTGCAAGCGAAGCCTGCAGGCGCCTGGAAAGGCCCCAAGAGGCAGAAAATGACCAGGCTATATGTTGGGAGATAAAGGCGGAGTGGCTGCTGTCGATTGACGGGGAAGAAACTAAGGGACTGTGATAGCTTTTACAAGAGTAACGGTTTTGTAAACAATGGCAGCCATGAATGGTATACAATGGTTAAAAGAACTTGATTTGGATGGTGGGGTGGTTAAATGAAACGCTTGTTACTTTTTTTTGCAATAATAAGTCTTGTTCAATTGACTTCAGGCTGTTTTGTTGTTGGGGCAAGGGCGCCCGGCGACTTGATGGAATCACCAAGTCTGAAGAATGAACAGCAGACGATAAAAGCTTATATAGATGAGGAACTGCAAAGCGGCGAAACGCTTTACAAACCCGAAAATCCGGACGGAATGAGCGCCATCAATTTGGTTGATTTGGACGGCGATGGAAGCGACGAAGCGGTAGTTTACTACAAAGACGGCTCAAACTACAAATTGGGCGCTTATGTCTTCGTCAGTGCCGGCGGAGCCTGGGAGCTTGTATCCAAAATTGAATCTTCGGGCGTGGACATATCATACAGCGGTTTTTACGAATTGAACGGTGGAGGGAGCAAAGAGATAGTTATGGCATGGTCAGCGGACAAACTGGACATACAGATGAACAAGTATGTTTCGGTTTACACTTATGGTGAAAAAGTGGAGGAGCTGTACCATGATTCCTATACCGAAATGGTTGTCGGAGACTTTTATGGAAACAGCAATTCGGAAATCCTGCTTCTCAATCTTGACCGCAATGTGAGCGAGCCTTCTTCGACAGGCAGGCTTGTGGCTTTCTCGGACGGAAGCCTTAAGGCAATAGACAAGATAAATCTGGATCCATATATAAACGGCTACTACAATGTAGTTTCAGGACTTGCCTCTCCGGACAAGACGGGTATTTTTCTTGACATGGGGATAGGAGCCCATTCGGCGGCGACATACCTGCTTGTAGTTGAGGAGGGAAAAATAGAAAATGTTTTCAGTGGAGACGGGTCAAGCTTCTACAGCAAGACATCTAAGGCGTACGCGGTTGAAAGCATGGATATAAACGGTGACGGAATAATAGAAATAGGCACATACGAGGAGCCCTACATAAATGAATATTCAATGGCGGATACGCCATGGATAATAAATTGGCATCAATGGGACGGGAAAAAAGATTTGGATTTGACTATGAAGATGTATGTGGATTCTGAAAAAGACCTCAGAGTCGATTTCCCGGACAAATGGCAGAAGGACGTGACTGTCGGATACTCGGGCGACGGCACCAAGGACCTGCAAATAAGCTATGTGGATGAAAATGCGGGTCAGACATACCCCCTTTATAATGTAAGGGTAATAAGTAACGACAAGCTTTCTGAAAGAGTCGAGACGTTCGGGTCGGAATATTTTGAATCTATGTACAAAGGCGGAAAAACGTATGTGGTTGAAAAAATTTATATGAATCAGCAAATCCCAAGCAGCATAGAAAGGGAATATGCCGAAAAAATAATTGATGATGAAGAAATGAAACGGTTTATAAAAACTTGGAGGTGACATGGGGATGAAAGGAAGAATACTTTTATTGGAAGATGATGATTCAATAAGAAATTTTACAAAAATCAATTTGACAAGAAACGAAATGGAAGTGATAGAGGCAAGCAGCGGAGAAATGGCCCTTGAACTTTTTGAAGGCGGTGGAAACATAGATATTGCAATTCTTGATGTAATGCTTCCGGGCATAGACGGATTTGAGGTTTGCAGGAGTATTAGAGAAAAAAACAAGGAAATTGGAATAATAATGCTTACCGCAAAGACTCAGGACATTGACAAGGTTATGGGGCTTGAGTTCGGAGCGGACGATTATATAACAAAACCTTTCAGTCCGATGGAATTGATTGCGAGGGTCAACTCCCTTATGAGGAGGGTTAGACTGAAGGATGATGTAACAGAAGGAAACACAATAGAATCGGGCGTTTTTAAAATCGATTTAATAGCGAGAAAATTTTACAAGAATGACCAAATAATCGAACTGACGCCAACTGAGTTTTTGTTGATCAAGGTTTTCGTGACAAATCCCAACAAGGCGCTTTCGAGGGACGATTTGCTTGATGATGTTTGGGGGGAAAATTACATAGGCGATTTGAAAATCGTTGATGTCAATATAAGAAGACTTAGACAAAAAATCGAGGATACGCCTTCCGAACCTGATACCATAGAAACAATATGGGGTTTGGGATACCGATGGAAAGAGGCTGATTGAGCTTGAAAAGTCTGAAAAGGCGCGTTGTATTCAACTATTCGTTTGTAATATTGATCACTATAGTTTTTCTTGAAATATTGTTGGCTGTTTTTGTAAGGCAGTACTATTATGGAAACATAACTCAGATATTGAAGGAAAAAGTTGCTGTGACGACCGAATTTTATGACAAATATCTTGTTTACGACTCGTTCGACTATAAGTCCCAATATATAATTGAAAATTTTTCTATGGAAGAGAAAGCCGAAATTCAGATAATAGACCTGTCCGGCAGAATTGTCAACTCGTCATCGGGCTTCAACATAGAAAAACCCGTTTCGACCCCCGACTTTAATAAGGCCATGCAAGGGGAGATAGGCACATGGAGATACAAGGACAAGGATACGGAAGAAGAGCTTATATCGGTTTCGGGACCCCTGGTAAACAGACAGGGAATGGACGGAGTTTTGAGGTATGTCACCTCAATAGAAGAAAGCAACCGTGTAGTTGAGAAAATAACCATCCAGGCAGTTTTTTTTGGTGGTGTCGTATTGATTTTGGTTGTGCTCCTGAGCGTTGTATTGGCGGAATCGATAATAAAGCCTATCAAGGAACTAAAGACAGTTTCCGAGAAAATTGCAGATGGAGATTTAAATGCCAGGGCCGTAATACGAAAGAACGATGAAATAGGCGAATTGGGACAAACATTCAATTACATGGCAAAGGAATTGATGAAGTCCAGTCAAATGAAAAACGATTTTATTTCTTCCATATCCCATGAAATAAGAACCCCGCTCACTTCCATAAAGGGATGGTGCGAGACCATGCTTATGGGGGATTTGAACGATGAAGAGGAAATAAGGGACGAGCTGATGATTATCTCAAAGGAGACAAACAGGCTCAGCGAACTTGTCGAGGACCTGCTTGATTTCTCAAAACTTGAAGCCGGAAGGATAGTACTGAACAAAGACAAGGTGGACATAAATTATTTGCTTATGGATGTGGCCAAGCAGTTTTATCCAAAAGCCATGAAGCAAACCATACGGCTTGAAACAAAATTGGACCAAAGTCTGACATATGTGGAAGGGGACGAGAACAGGCTGAGGCAGGTTCTTATTAACCTTATAGACAATGCAATAAAGTTTACCGGGGCCAATGGAAGGATTGTAGTCGGGTCAAAAGCTGAAGGTGACAAGGTCAGGATATTTGTAAAGGACGATGGACAAGGGATAGACAAAAACAGCCTGGATCATATAACAGATAAGTTTTTCAAGGGAAATATGAAATCGCCGGGAAGCGGTCTGGGGCTTGCCATAACAAATGAAATTGTAGAGCTCCATGGAGGAATTATGGAGATTGAGAGCACTCCTGGAAATGGCACAACAATCAGCGTGTTGCTTTAAAGTAATCGCCTGGCATCAGCATTGAAAAACACAATCCCATCCGAAACACGGATGGGATTGTTGAAATTAATAAAAAACAATCTGAATTGTAGGCAAAACACAAACATTAATAACATAAAATGTGTTTATTGTATGTATTTATTCATATAAGGAGCAACAATTAATTGAAATTGCAAAGAAATATTGTATAATGTACTGAAAGGTGTTCCATAGAATAAATATTAAATAAAGAGCAATAAATTGAATAATTATGCAGTTGAGGGTATAATACAAAATAAACAAAAAAAACAGGAGAGATGTTTATGGATAAGCAAATCAAGAAGATACTGGTTGCAAATCGTGGAGAAATAGCAATAAGGATTTTCAGAGCATGCAGCGAATTGGGAATAAGGTCAGTCGCCATTTATTCCAAGGAAGACAAGTATTCGCTTTTCAGGACAAAGGCTGACGAATCATATCTTATCGGTGAAAAGAAGAGCCCTGTAGATGCATATTTGGCGATTGACGAAATAATCCATCTGGCGCTCAAGAAGGGTGTCGATGCTATTCATCCGGGATATGGATTTCTTTCTGAAAACCCCTACTTTGCTGAAAAGTGCGAAGAGGCGGGTATAGTTTTCATAGGCCCAAACAGTGAAATGATAGTGGGCCTGGGAGATAAAATCCAGTCCAAGATACTGGCCAAGAAAGCTAACGTGCCAACAATTCCGGGGGTCGACAAGCCAATAGCAAATGAGAACGACGCACTCGAATTTGCAAAGGAATGCGGATATCCAGTGATGATAAAGGCAGCCGCCGGCGGTGGAGGCAGGGGAATGAGGATTGTTTACCAGGAAAGCGATCTCATTTCTGAATTCAATAGTGCCAAGAGCGAAGCCAAGAAGGCTTTTGGAATCGACGACATGTTCATAGAAAAATATTTGAACAAGCCCAAGCACATTGAAGTCCAGATTCTTGGAGACAACTACGGAAATATTGTGCACCTTTACGAGAGGGATTGTTCAATTCAAAGAAGGCACCAGAAAATTATTGAATTTGCCCCCGCATTTTCAATAAATGAGGAGCTTAGGGATAGAATATGCCAGGATGCGATAAAGCTTGCGGGATCAATGAAATACAGGAGTGCGGGAACTGTCGAGTTTCTTGTGGACAGTGACAACCACCACTATTTTATTGAGATGAATCCCAGGATACAGGTCGAGCATACCGTTTCGGAAATAATAACCGGAATAGATATTGTTCAAAGCCAAATTCTTATAGCACAGGGTTACACTCTTGATTCCAAGGAGATAGGCATACCCAGCCAGGAATCAATAGAGACCAGGGGCTATGCAATACAGTGCAGGGTTACAACAGAGGATCCTGCAAACAATTTCGCCCCCGATACGGGGAGACTCGAAGTGTACAGGTCGTCTTCCGGTTTTGGAATAAGGCTTGACGGCGGCAACGGATACACAGGAGCCCAGGTTTCTCCTTATTACGACAGTCTTCTGGTTAAAATAATAGCTTACTCAAGAACCTTTGAGGATGCTTCGAGGAAAGCCATTAGATCCCTTAAAGACACTACAATAAAGGGAGTGAAGACAAACACGGCATTTCTGATAAATGTAATCAATCATCCGACTTTTCGCCAAGGAAAATGCGATACAGGCTTCCTGGATCACACGCCGGGACTCTTCAACATAAGGCCTTCCGGCGACAGGGAGACTAAAATACTTCGCTACATCGGAGAAAAAGTCGTAAACGAAGTAAAAGGAACCAAGAAGGATTTCGACACCCCGCTTGTACCCAGCTTTTCAATGAAAGACGAACTCAAGGGGACCAAGCAATTGCTTGACGAGAGGGGTCCGGACAAACTTGCGGACTGGATAAAATCCCAAGACAAGCTTTTGCTTACCGATACTACATTCAGGGACGCCCACCAGTCTCTTGTAGCCACAAGAGTCAGAACGAGAGACATGCTCAAGATTGCCGAGGCTACATCAAGCTGCGGAAACGACTTGTTTTCACTCGAAATGTGGGGCGGGGCGACATTCGACGTTTCATACAGATATCTTAAGGAGTCTCCATGGAGAAGGCTTGAAAGACTTAGGGAAAAGGTTCCGAATATTTTGCTTCAAATGCTTATTCGTGGCTCGAATGCCGTAGGATACAAGAATTACCCGGACAATGTAATAAGAGAATTTATTAGGGTTTCATCCGAACGGGGTATAGACGTATTCAGGATATTCGATTCCCTCAACTGGCTAAGAGGCATGGAAGTCGCGCTTGACGAGGTTTTGAAAACAGGAAAGATGGCCGAGGTTTCCATGTGCTACACTGGGGACATACTTGATGAAAAAAGAGACAAGTACAGCCTCAAATACTATGTTGAAATGGCAAAGGAAATAGAAAATATGGGAGCCCATATACTTGGCATAAAAGATATGGCGGGTCTCCTAAAACCATATGCCTCCAAAAAGCTCATAAAGGCGCTTAAAGAGGAAGTGTCCATACCAATTCATCTGCACACACACGATACGAGCGGGAACGGAGTTTCGACAATACTGATGGCTGCCGAGCAGGGAGTTGATATAGTGGATACGGCCTTCAACTCAATGTCGGGGCTTACAAGCCAGCCGGCCTTGAATTCGGTTGTAGCTGCTTTGGAAAACACAAAAAGAGATCCAAAGATATGTCTTGAAGGGTTGCAGAAGCTTTCTGACTATTGGTTTGATGTAAGAAAGATGTACGAGCCTTTCGAATCGGATCTAAAGTCGGGGACCGCTGAAATCTACAAGTACGAGATACCGGGAGGACAATACTCCAACCTCAAGCCCCAGGTGGAAAGCTTCGGACTTGGAGATCGCTTTGGGGAGGTCAAGGAGACTTTCAGAGAGGTTAACGACCTATTTGGCGACATAGTCAAGGTAACACCTTCTTCGAAAGCCGTAGGTGACATGGCCATATTCATGGTTCAAAACGACCTTGACAAGGGAAATCTGTTTGAAAAAGGCAAGAACCTCAATTTCCCGGATTCTGTAGTGGCATTTTTCAAAGGGATGATGGGTCAGCCTTTGGGAGGATTTCCAAAGGACCTTCAGAAATTGGTTCTTAAGGGAGAGGAAGCCCTTCTTGTAAGACCTGGCGAAGTTCTCGAGCCTGAGGATTTTTCCAAAATAGAAAAAATGCTGGGAGAGGAACTGCATGACGAACCCAATATTAGAAACATACTAAGCTACGCTCTTTATCCAAAGGTATACAAGGAGTATCTCAGTTCGGTTTCGGAATACGGGGACCTCAGCAATCTTGAAAGCCATGTATTTTTCTACGGGCTGAAAGAAGGAGAAACGAGCGAGGTTGAGATAGAAGAAGGAAAGATACTGATCATAAAACTTGTAAGCGTAGGGAAAATAGACAACGACGGATACAGGTCTGTCACGTTTGAAATAAACGGAAACAGGAGGGAAATAATGGTGGAGGACAAAGGTTTGGGAGACAGGCAACAGGTGGTTTCCGGCGCTGCCCTCATGGCTGATCCCGAGGACGAAACCGAAATAGGGGCTTCAATACCCGGGACCGTAATGAAAGTGCTGGTGAACGAGGGAGATGAAGTAAAGCCAAATCAGACCGTTGCCATACTTGAAGCCATGAAAATGGAAACAAATCTGCAAAGTCCCATAGCAGGAGTGGTTGAAGCCGTTCCGGTCAAAGAAGGCCAGCAGGTCAAGGCGGGTCAGTTGATAATAAAACTTGGATAGATGGATCAAAAAAGCCGAAGGCCTTTGCCTTCGGCTTTTTATATTGAAGAAACATCTCAATCCCTGCTATTGAGCTTGTAGTTATTTTCTATGAAGTAGTGGTGAAGGCTTTGTTAGGAAGAGCATTTGGCCTGCATAAATTCTGTCGACGTCTGTTTCCGGATTTGCATCGGCTATTTCGTCAAGGGAGAGTCCGTGGCTTGCGGCTATCCCGGTTAGTGTGTCTCCCGGCTTGACCGTGTATGTTTCTATCTGTTCCCGTCCGGTAAGAAGATGTTCCACAATCATGTCGCTCTCGCTTTGCACTAGTGACTGGCGAAGGAATATGTTTCCCTCGCTTATTTCGACACTTTCTCTGAAAACGACGGAATTGATATTTTCATGGTCGTTTTTCAACCTGGATTTTACATTGTTTATAATGAATTCGAGGTCGCTCCTGTTTATGGCTTCTGCGTAAACCTTGCCGTCAACCGACAATTTATATCCTGGAGTGACAAATTTTTGGTTTTCGAGCACCCCATTCTTGAAGTTTTCATAGCTTGTGGCTGAAAGGCCGTTTTTCTCTATTTCATTTAATGCCATTTCGTAATAGGGGGAAAGGTCTTCCACATAATAGTCGGAGGCGAGCTCATCCTCTATATTGTCGATCATTGAAGTTATTTCGGACCGGCTTACACCATAGCCCACAAGTTGTTTGTTTACGCGGGCCTCAAACAAGGTATCCTCTTTAGGGCCAATCAAGGAAAAAGCAAGTCCTAAAATGAATAATGTGAAAACCGCAATCCTTATCATTGAATTCGCTTTTTTTGTCAGCATGATCTTCATCCCTTTACAGTAACGGTTTGATTGATTGTCTAATTATTGATTCAACACCGAAGGCCTCCATTCCTTCATTGAAAAAGCAAAAATGACCAAATGACAATTGAGAAGGGCAAAGGCTGGCATTTAGTGACCGGGTGTTTTGTGAAATAGATTTTGCCGAAGTCGGACAGGAATAAAAAAGTTTGCTAAAAATTAAATTTTGCGGAAGTACGGCTGATTGACAAAGGTTCCAAAAGTTGATAAAATATTAACAAGTATATCAGCAAATAAAAGCAAGGGTGTAGCTGATTTAAAAACATAAATGAAGACCTGACAGAAAAGCAGAGACTGATCTGAAAGGGAATTAGGCATATTAAGCAAAACGAGTTTGCTTAAAATTCGATTGTCTGGCTTTCCTTTTTTGGGGAAAGCCTTTTTAATTGGGAGGAAAAGATGAGAGAAAAACTGAAAGAAGCAATTTCGGGAATAAAAGAGGGGCGGCCGCCGAAAAAAGAGGAGCTCAAAGCCCTTATTTCTACAAAAGATGAGGGTATAAGAGCGGAATTGATGGCGATGGCACAGGACAATAGACGGAAGCACTACGGAAACAAGGTTTATTTGAGGGGACTGATAGAGTTTTCAAATTATTGTATGAGAAACTGCAAATATTGTGGAATAAGGGGAAAAAATACAAATGCGGACAGATATCGCCTGAGAAAGGATCAAATAATCGAATGTTGCCAAAGAGGATATGCGCTCGGCTACCGCACATTTGTGCTCCAGAGCGGCGAAGATTGCCATTATGATGATGAGACAATGGTCGACATCATAGATTCAATAAAAACAGCTTTCCCGGATGCCGCAGTGACTCTTTCCATAGGTGAAAAAAGTGAAGAAAGCTACAGGGCCTATTATAAGGCTGGAGCGGACAGGTATCTCTTGAGGCATGAAACGGCTTCTCCTGTTTTATACGACGAGGTCCACGAAGGAATGCATCTTGAAAGCAGGCTTGAATGTCTGGACAGATTAAAAAAAATCGGCTATCAGATAGGCGCGGGTTTCATGGTTGGATTGCCAGGGCAGACGGATGACGACCTTGCCGAGGACTTGCTTTTGCTTATGAAAATGCAGCCCCACATGATTGGTATAGGTCCTTTCATACCCCATGCGGATACTCCTTTTGGAGATTACCCCAAAGGCGATTTGGAAAAGACTTTGATAACGCTAGCCCTTGCACGAATTATGGTTGCCAAAGCATTGATACCGGCAACTACGGCCTTGGGGACTGCAGATTCGAACGGCAGAGAATTGGGCCTGCTAGCGGGGGCAAATGTCATTATGCCCAACCTTTCCCCCATGGATGTCAGGAAAAAATATATTTTATACAACAACAAGCTTTGCACAGGGGAAGAATCGGCAAGCGAAAAAGAAACAATAAAGCAAAGACTAGAAAGCGAAGGCTACAGACTGGACATGTCAAGGGGAGACCATATCGACTGGAGGGAAAATAAATGAACACTACACCAGAATCAAACAGACTCACAATAACTTTGTTCGGTAAAAGGAATGCTGGCAAATCTTCGCTTTTGAATGCCATTGTGGGGCAGGAAGTAGCACTTGTTTCAAAGCAGAAGGGAACAACCACCGATCCTGTAAAAAAAGCCATGGAATTTATACCATTCGGGCCTGTGATATTCATAGATACCGCCGGGATGGATGACGAAGGAGACTTGGGAAAGCTTAGAGTTGAACGCAGCAAGAAAATGCTAATGCGAACCGATTTTGCCTTGTATGTGATGGACGGAAGCGACATTTCATCGGAAGATGAAAAGAGCGCAGAACTTCTCTTCAAGCGTTTCCACATTCCCTTTATGATAATAATAAACAAGATGGACATGCTTGACCGGGAAAAGTTGGACAAGCTTAAAAAAATATACCCCGACGCTATTTTTGTTTCGGAAAAGGATGTTTCCAGCATTTTGCGGCTTAAGGATGAAATAGTGAAAAGGATTTCAAAAAACATGGAAGAACCCCCTCTTGTGGCGGATATGCTGCCTTATGGGGGAACTGTCGTAATGGTTGTGCCAATTGATTCCGAAGCGCCCAAGGGCAGGATAATACTTCCCCAGGTGCAATGCATAAGGGATTGTCTGGACCATGGAGTGAAAAGCTATGTGGTAAGGGATACGGAACTCGAAAATGCGCTTTTGGACCTGGATTACAAGGTTGACCTTGTAATAACTGACTCCCAGGCCTTTAAGAGTGTTGACCAAATGGTCCCTTCTACAATAAGGCTGACATCTTTTTCAATGATTTTTGCCAGGAACAAGGGAGACCTTGCGGTTTTCAATGATGGACTTAAGGCGATTGACAAACTGGACGAGAACTCTAAAATTCTCATAGCGGAAAGCTGCACACACAATTTTTCATGCGAGGACATAGGCCGCGTCAAGATTCCCAGGCTTTTAAACGAGCGGCTGGGCAAAAGCCTCAACTACGAATTCAAGATGGGGCACGATTTTCCAAAAAACCATGAAGAATTCGATTTGATAATCCATTGTGGGGCCTGCATGACCAACCGCAAAACCATGCAGAACCGAATGCGAATATGCAACGAAAGCGGCATAGCCATGACCAATTACGGCGTTCTTCTTGCTTATTTAAACGGAATACACGAGAGGGCAATGGCTGTTTTCAGGGAAGAGACCGATTTGGGAGAAGAAATGGCCTGATGAATGCAATTTTAAGAAAAATGGCTTGAAAAACGCAATAAATGGGTATAAAATATCATACAAAGGCAAAGATAGTCAAAGTAAGTTAAACTGGGGGTGAGTTCAATGTCGCTTGAGTACAAGGACTATTATAAAATACTGGGGATTTCCAGGGATGCAGACGCTATTGAAATAAAGAAGGCTTACAGAAAGCTTGCAAGGAAATACCATCCCGATGTAAGCAAGGAAGCAGATGCAGAAAGTAAATTTAAGGATGTAAACGAGGCGTATGAGACATTGGGTGATGCCGAAAAGAGAAAAAAATATGACGCGTTGGGAAGTGGATGGAGCGATGGGCAAAGTTTCAAACAACCGCCTCCGGGATGGACAGGCCGCGGCGCAACATCCGATTCTCTAAGGGATATTTTTGAAATGTTCTTTGGGGAGCAAGGTTTTTCAGGGAGGAATAGTGGCTTCGCAAGCGGGGGGTTCGAAAGCAGAGGATTCGACATGGGGGATATGTTCGAATCGCATGGCGCAAGACCGGTTCGTGAAGACAAGGTCCGCCAGGAGACAATAGAGATAAAAATAAGAGACAGCTATTACGGAAGCGAAAAAATGATTCGCATAAGGGATGGCGGTAAAACAAAAAAAATCAAGTTTAAAATACCAAAGGGCATACAGGAAGGCGAACGCATAAGGATAAAGAATGCTTTCAAAGACCAATTGGGTCGAGGTGAGGACCTTATGCTGAAAATTAATTTTTCTTTGGAAAAATCATTGAAAGCCAAGGGGAAGGATTTGTATGCAAGTCATTTTGTTATGCCATACGATGCGTATTTCGGGTCGGCAGTTGAGATGCTTTTTCTTGATGAACAGCTAAGGTTTAATATAAGGCCGAATACAAAGGGAGAAACTAAAATCAGGCTCAAGGGCAAAGGCCTGGCAAGTGGTTCAGGCAAGGGGGATCTGTATGTGACTATAAAGATTGGCCTTCCGGATGTCTTGAGCAAAAGGGAAGAGGAATTGCTAAAAGAATGGAAAGACCATAGAGGATAGAAGGGGTGGGTGACATGAACCTAAACACTTTCACAGAAAAATCAATGGAGGCTTTGGAACTTTCGGAGCAAAGCAGGCAGACATACGGACATCCGGAAATATATCCGGAACATTTGGCTGTGGCTCTTGTAAACCAAAAGGACGGTTTGACTCCAAGGATACTTCTTAAGATGAACGTCAATCTAACGGATATAGCAAAGCAAATAGAAGAATTGCTTGAGCGCAAGCCAAGGGTGCAAAGCCCCGCAGGTTTTGAAGCGGGCAAGTTCTATGTTGGAAGAGACTTGAACAGTGTGCTTTCAGGGGCGCGTGCGGAAGCTGAAAAAATGAAGGACGAGTATGTTTCGGTGGAACATCTTTTTCTTAGTCTTGTTAAAAGGGGAAATGAGGGGCTTAAACGTATATTTGAAAAGAATGGGGTGAACGAAAGCGGAGTTCTTAAGCAACTTATGTTGATAAGAGGCAACCAAAGAGTCCTTTCAAATCAGCCTGAGTCGTCATACGAGGCCTTAGAGAAATATGGTCGCGACCTTGTTACCGATGCAATGGAGAACAGGTTGGATCCTGTAATAGGAAGGGACGAGGAAATAAGAAATGTAATAAGGATTCTTTCAAGAAAGACCAAGAACAATCCCGTTTTGATAGGCGAGCCGGGGGTTGGGAAAACGGCCATTGCCGAAGGCCTTGCCCACAGGATTGTCAAAAAGGATGTTCCGGCAGGACTTGAGGACAAGCGGATATTTTCCCTGGATATGGGAGCTCTCGTTGCGGGGGCTAAATTCAGAGGTGAATTCGAAGAAAGGCTTAAAGCCGTATTGAACGAAATAAAAAAAAGCGAAGGAAAGATACTCCTTTTTATAGATGAACTCCATCTTATAGTGGGTGCAGGCAAGACTGAAGGGGCCATGGACGCCGGAAATATTCTAAAGCCAATGCTTGCCAGGGGAGAGCTTCACTGCATAGGGGCCACAACTCTGGACGAATACAGGAAGCACATAGAGAAGGATGCAGCCCTCGAAAGGCGTTTTCAGCCTGTTGCTGTGGCGGAACCCGATGTGGATGACACTGTTTCCATTCTTAGGGGGCTAAAGGAACGCTACGAGCTCTTTCATGGGGTAAGGATAAAGGATTCTGCTTTGTTGGCGGCGGCAAGGCTTTCAGACAGGTATATAACAGACAGGTTTCTTCCGGACAAGGCCATAGATCTTGTTGATGAAGCTTGCGCCCTGATAAGGACGGAGATTGACTCCATGCCATCTGAACTTGACCAGGTTTCGCGCGATATAATGAAGATTGAAATAGAGGAGGCGGCACTTAAACGTGAAAAAGACCCTGAAAGCCTAAAACGCATGGAGACAATACAAAGGGAGTTGTCGGAAAAAAAAGAAAGCCTTTCTTCCATGAAGATAAAATGGGAGAGCGAGAAAGAGGGAATCAAAAAGCTTGGGGCTCTCAAAAAGGAACTTGAAGTATTGAACCTTGAAATTGAAAAGGCCGAACGTGTTTATGATTTGGAAAAAGTGGCAAAGCTAAGATATGGAAAATTGCCTGAACTTCAGACCAAAATAAAGGAAAGTGAAAAATTGCTAAAAGAAAGGCAGGAGTCGAACGCTTATCTGAGAGAGTCTGTTACGGAAGATGAGATTTCCAGAATAGTTTCCAGATGGACCGGTATCCCTGTATCGAGGATAGTTGAAGGGGAAAGAGAAAAACTTGTCAAACTCAGGGAAATCCTTGGAGAAAGAGTCATAGGCCAGGACGAAGCTGTAGAAAGGGTTGCGGATGCAGTGATTCGTTCCAGAGCGGGAATAAAAGATCCTGGCCGGCCAATAGGTTCTTTTATATTCCTTGGGCCCACCGGAGTCGGTAAAACCGAATTGGCAAAGACGCTTACCCAAACGCTCTTTGATACCGAAAAGAACATGATAAGAATTGATATGAGCGAATATATGGAGAGGCACTCGGTTTCAAGGCTTATTGGAGCCCCTCCCGGATATGTAGGTTATGAGGAAGGCGGACAATTGACCGAGGCTGTCAGAAGGAAACCTTATTCAGTGATTCTTTTTGATGAAATAGAAAAAGCCCACAGCGATGTATTCAATATGCTCCTTCAAATACTTGACGACGGCCGTGTGACCGATTCAAAAGGCAAAACGGTGGATTTCAAGAATTCCGTCATAATAATGACATCCAATACAGGATCACAGGAACTTCTCGGCGGAATAGGAGATGATGGCGAAATTGAAGAAAAGGCAAGAGAAAAAGTGACATTCCTTCTTCGCAGCATATTCAAACCCGAATTTTTAAACAGGGTAGACGACATAATTATGTTCAAGCCTCTCTTAAAGCATGAACTCAAGGACATTCTTGAACTGATGCTGGGTGAATTGAGGAAGCGCCTGGCAGAGAAAAGAATTGGAGTCAAGCTCACCGAGGAGGCTAAAAACCATATAATAAACGAAGGCTACAGCCCTCAATTCGGCGCCAGGCCTATGAAAAGATTTTTGCAAAGGAATTTGGAAAGTCTTGTTGCAGGAATGATTATAGACAAGCGGTTGGAGAATGGCCAGACGGCAGTAATAGATATTGGCAAGGAGGGCCTTTTCATGAAAGAAAGAGAGGCTTTTGACTGACAGAAGCAGTTTGGGCATTCACTTGTCCATGTATGTTATGATGTTTAAAACATATAAATGGTGGTGGTAGGATGTCTGCTGAAATAGAGAAAAACGGCAAAGAGGTCTATATGCGTTTTTCTAATCTTGAAAAACTTGGGTTTTTAAAGCATTGCATAACGACAAGGTCGGGTGGATTCAGCAAAGGACCCTTCAAGGGGATGAACATGGGGCTTTTTACTGAAGATAGCCGGGAATCTGTCTTTATGAACCATAAAAAGGCGGCGGAATACATGGGCTATGAATTGAATGATGCCGTTTTTACAAATCAGGTCCATGGCGATCAAATAGCCTTGATAGACAAAGGCTTTAAAGGAGAGAAATTTTGGCTTGGAGAAAGGGCTCTTGAAAAAGATGCAATAATAACGAGGCTTGCAGGAAGGCCCATTGTAGCTTTTTTTGCGGATTGTGCGGGAGTATTTGTGGCAGACCCGGCTAAAAAGGCAGTGGGTATTGCCCATGCAGGTTGGAAGGGCACGGTCAAGGAGATAGGACGAAAAACAATCGAGGCAATGGGGCAAGCCTTCGGCACAAGAGCTTGTGACTGCTATGCCGCTGTAGGCCCGTCCATAGGTCCATGCTGTTTTGATGTCAAAGAGGAAGTGGCTGAGCTGTTTTCAAGGCTTTATGGGGAAGAGGTTCTGGCCTTGTCCGAAAAGCCAGGCAGATGGAAGGTCGATCTTTGGGAAGCGAATAGAATTCAGCTTGCGAGGGCCGGAGTCAAAGCGGAAAACATTGAAGTGGCGGGACTTTGCACATTCTGCAGAGAAGATATGTTTTATTCCCACAGGAGGGATAAGGGCAATACCGGACGAATGGCGGGCATAATGGAAATAATTTAATTGCTTGCATACAAAGCTTGGGGGTATTATAATGATAGGCAATTGATAATAATTAACAACTACAGAAAAGGGGGTATACATTTGAAGGTTCATATAGATGAAAACACATCAGCTTCCATAAAAGCCTTTCTTGAGGAAAACAAGCCTGAAATCGAAACCTTGAGAATCCATATAGCGGGGGTTGGCTGAAGTGGCCCGTCATTCGGGATTGCTCTGGACGAGCAAAAAGAAAACGATTTGGCTGATGATTCTTCAGGATTGAAATTCGTGATTGAAGATTACATCATTGACGAATTTGGAGAACTGATGGTAGAAAAATTAGGCAACGGATATGGAGTCCGACCTGTAAACGAGGCTCCAGGCGGAGGCTGCGACAATTGCAGCTCATGCGGTTAACAAACAAAGAAAGAAGCCCCTTGAGGGCTTCTTTCTTTGTTTGCCACATAAAGACAGATGTGTTAATTTAAAAAAATTTTCAGACTAGGAAGGTAGGACAAATTAATAAGGCGACTAAGCTATAAACCTTGAAAACACAGGACAAATGGGTGGGGAGGAGTGCGCCGGAAGATTTGATAAACACATATCGCAGAAAAATGTTCTCCACACGAGCACAAAACTATTGAAAAATCATCCACTTAAGAATATAATTCAAGTGAGGATATAAAAATGGTGGAGGTGCTTTTGTGAGCAAAATACTGATTACCGGATCTCTTGGTCAGATCGGTTCGGAGTTGGCTGCCGGACTGAGGAAAATACATGGAACAGACAAGGTGGTTGTAAGCGATATAGCAAAAAAAGACCTGCCGGTGGCAAATGAAGGGCCGTTCGAAATTCTTGACGTTTCTGACGGGGAGAGGTTGAAAAGACTCGTTGAAAAACACAAGGTCGACTGGGTTGTTCATCTGGCGGCGATATTGTCGGCGACAGGCGAAAAAAATCCCACCCTTGCCTGGAATGTCAATATGGGAGGACTTTTCAATGTTTTGGAAGTGGCAAAGGAAACGGGAGTTTCTGTTTTCACTCCAAGTTCAATAGCCGCTTTCGGACCGGACACGCCTAAGATTGATACTCCGCAGGACACGCTTCAGCGGCCCACAACAATGTACGGGGTTACCAAGGTGGCCGGGGAAATACTGAGCGACTACTACAACATGAAATACGGGGTTGACACAAGGGGTGTCAGATTTCCGGGACTCATTTCAAATGAAACACTGCCCGGGGGAGGAACTACCGATTATGCTGTACATATTTATTACGAGGCGCTCAAGACGGGAAAGTTTGCATGCCCGATAAAGAAAGGCACATATATGGACATGATGTATATGCCCGATGCGCTAAATGCCATTGCCGGACTCATGGAGGCAGATCCTTCCAAACTCAAGCACAGGAATGCCTTCAATGTTGCTGCAATGAGCTTTGACCCCGAAGAAATCCATATGGCAATCAAGAAATATCTTCCTAATTTCAAAATGACATACGACCTGAGGCCCGAGCTTCAAGAGATAGCCGATTCATGGCCGGACAGGCTGGATGATTCTGCGGCAAGAAACGAATGGGGATGGAAACCCGACTACAATCTCGATTCAATGACAGCTGACATGCTTGAAAAACTGAACAAAAAGTTGCTTGCAAAAGAAAAGGTTTCATAGCTGATAAAATATAAAATATGAAGCACATGTTCTTATCCCGGCGTAAATTGCGTCGGGATTTTAATTTTTTCCGGGTATGGTTTCTATTTGTTGAGATTGTATGGTCAATGCTTGTTTATTTCAAGTAGCTATTTTGGTATGATAAGGTGTAAGTAAAAATAGAGGGTGAGGGGTAATGCGTATGAAAAAATGGGATTATATTATAGTTGGAGCCGGGCCATCAGGCATTTTCGCCGCGCTTGAACTGAAAAAGCTGGATGATTCCTGCAAGATACTCATGCTTGAAAAAGGGAATCCAATAGGAAAGCGCACATGCCCCAAAAGAAGGACAGGAAAGTGTGTGGGATGCAATCCCTGCAACATAACGACGGGGTTTGCCGGCGCAGGAGCGTGGTCGGACGGCAAACTGTCCTTGTCTGAAGAGGTGGGGGGGAATCTTCCAAGCTATATAGGAAGGGAAGAGACCCAAAAGCTTATCGAATATGTCGACGGGCTCTACATAAAATTCGGAGCCGATAAAAAAGTATACGGAATGGAAGAGAGCGAAGGCATAAAATCAATACGAAAAAAAGCCATAGAAAGCAATTTAAACTTGATTGAATGCCCAATAAGGCACATGGGGACAGAAGTTGGGAACACTATATATGCGGAGCTTCAGAATCATCTTCAGGAAATAGGTGTGGAGCTTTCCTTCAGAAATCCCGTAAAGGATCTTTTGATAGAGGACGGGATCATCCGCGGGGTTGTTGCGGATGAGGACTACTATGGCGAGAGGGTAGTTGTGTCAGTGGGAAGAGAAGGCTCGGAATGGTTCAAGGCAATCTGCAGTAAGTTCGAAATAGATACAGAGGTCGGTGATGTAGACATAGGAGTGAGGGTTGAAACCCGGCGTGAAATAACCAGAGAACTTGACGAAAACATGTACGAAAGCAAGCTTGTCTACTACACGCCCACTTTTGACGACAAGGTGAGGACTTTTTGCAACAATCCCGGGGGAGAAGTGTCTACAGAATATTACGCAGACAATCTTGCTGTGGTAAACGGTCACAGCTACAAGTCCGAGGAGAAAAAGACAAGGAATACAAACTTTGCGCTGCTTGTAACAAAGCATTTCACAGAGCCTTTCAATGCCCCCATAGCTTACGGCAAACATATAGCAAAGCTTGGCAACATGCTTTCGGGCAACAAGGTCATAGTTCAGCGTTATGAGGATTTCAGGCGGGGAAGAAGGACAACTGTGCAGAGGCTGGGAAGAAACAATATAGTGCCTACTCTAGCGGATGCCGTTCCGGGAGATCTCTCGCTCGTTCTTCCATATAGAATAATGAAGGATATAGACGAAATGCTCAAGGCCCTTGACAATATAGTGCCTGGAATAGCAAGCAATGGGACCCTGCTATATGGGGTAGAGGTGAAATTTTATTCCAATAGAGTCAAGGTCGGGAAAAAATTTGAAACAAATATTTCAAACCTTTTCGCTTTGGGCGACGGGGCGGGAATTACTCGGGGACTTATGCAGGCAAGCGTGAACGGAGTAAGTTTTGCAAGGCAGATAATGGAGTAAAAGCCGGCTGGCCGGAATTCGGCATTCTAATGAATCTCAAAAAAACACCTCTAAAAGGGAAAGGTGTTTTTTTGAGATTGAAATATATTTTTTAATGGGTGGTGCGGATATTGAAAAAGAACATTTATTGGACAATATTGATTTTGCTCTTGCCATTAGCTTTTTTTGCTGCAGTCTTTTTTTGCTTCAAAGGAGCAGGCAATCAGCCTATTGAAAATGGAATTGACAGGGCAGCTGCTGCGGGGAGAATAAGAGAACTGACAGGAGACGATTACCAAGGCAGGCAATTCGGGACTCCCGGAGGGGAAAAAGCCTCTGAATACATAAAAAGCGTTTTGAAGGAACAGGGGATCGAAAGCTTTCACGAAGAAGGCTACGGAATGGGGTTCGATGCCACAACCGCCGTTTATAAATCAGCTGAATTCAATATTTTGGATACTGGAGACGGAATCTCCGGGGCATTCGAGATTTTCAAAGACTACAATCCTGCGACCAAGGGTTTCGGGGGAGGAATCGACTATTCCGGTGACGTTCTTTTAGCTGATGGCCGGATTGAAGACATACCCGGCTACATGCTGGTTGGACGCTTGGTGGCGGCAAAGGGAGACAGCCTTTCTGAAAAGGCAGTAAAGCATGTCCAAAAGAGCGGGGGGGAAGGAATTCTCTTTTATGAATATGATGATGACACCGCACGGTTTGAAATAGAAAGAAAGAGTGTGGATGCTTCCGGCAAGCGCTCGGAAACCATTTTTATAGCCCGCATAAGCGGAAGTGTTTATGAAAAACTGCAACAGCGAGCAGGAAATGGGTTTATTGAAACAGCCGGCGGAGTAAAAATAAATGTAAAAATCGAATTTCCGTATTTGAAAGGAGAGAACATAATCGCTTACATTCCCGCGGAAGAAAGCGATGAATGCCTGATTTTTGCCGCAGGATACGACGGATACGGACAATATGGCGAAAAAGGACATGTGCCTGGAACCATAGACAATGCAAGCGGAGTAGCGGGCCTTTTGGAACTTTCAGGCAAACTTGCCTCCATGAATTCCTTTCCCGAAATGAATATAGTATTTTTATTTTTTGACGGCGAAAAATCGGGGGCTTCAGGAATCAAAAATTATATTGAAAATCCACTCTTCCCGATTGACAAGACCGAGTTTGTGCTTTTGGAAAAAACAGGGTGGAAGAATTCTGAAAAGACATGGATATCTTATGTTGACGGAGACCCTTATTCTGAAAGGTTTGCCGAAATCATTTCAAAAAATTATGAAAACGCGGGACTGAAGGCGCTTGAAGGAGAATCTGGCGCGGGTGCAAAGCAAAAGAGTTTGAGTGAAAAGGGAATACCAGCTGTTGCAATTTCAAGCGTAGATGGGGCCGCTTTCGAAACAATAGAAGGATCCCCCAGGGACAATGGGGGACAATGGGGGGCATGGAGTTTCGAAAGGGATATTAAAGGATGCATCGATTTTGCCTCAAATCATGCTTTTCAAATGCTATACCCGGGACACATAGATGCGGGAGTCTTAATTTTTGCCTCTTTGCTGGCCGCCCTTCTATACATTTTATATGTGGCCGGGGTTTTGTATGCGAGGCATCCAGGGGCGTCAATAGGAAAAAGAACAATTAGAAAAATTTATTTTTCATTGCCCCGAGTGCTTCTGGGCCGATTTGCCGCTCTGATAATTTCACTTTCTGCTGCAATTGGCGTAATTGCCTTAGCTTCTAATATAGGTTTCATGGATACAGTTTCGCCAAATGCCGCATTCGTAGAAATGTATTCATTTATAAGAAATTCCATATGGGGAGGTAATGAGAATCTTATTGGCGGCGGATTAATCTTGAGCGCCATGTTTGCCACGCTGTCAATGGCATTGACATTAGTCGGGGGGATTTCTTTTGGAGCATGGAGAGGCGCTTTCGGAGTAAAAAAATCCGATGAACGGGGAATATTGTCACTTGCCGCCATGTCAATCCCAAGCTTCTTTTGGGCCTTGGGGCTTTTGTATGTTTCGCTTTCATGCTTTGGAGGTTCTTTATATGCCGGTGGAAGCTTTGAGTATTCAATAAAAACGATTGTCTTTCCTCTTGTTTCAACGGCCCTTATTCCATTTGTTTTTTTATCCTTGCTTGTGGAAGGATTCGTTAGAGAGGAAATGGACAAGGAGTATGTTTTGTCGGCGAGGGCAAGGGGCTTTGGAACATTCGAGATAGTTTCAAGGTGTATGATCAAGGGTGTCTTGGCGGAAGCGGTAAAATATATTCCGGAAATCACGGTTATGACATTGTCAAACCTAATAGTTGTCGAATACATATTTGGATTGCCGGGTTTGATGAACAGGCTGGTCTCGGATATGAAAAATCCTCAAACTGTTTTAGGAGTCATGCTTTTGACAGGAGCATTCTGCATGGCGGCCTTGCTTTTATCCAGAGCACTACGGACATTGTTGAGCCCGAAGGGAGGGTGCCGATATGAAAAGTAAAAAAGGCAATATCTTCTTGGGAACGGCATTTTTATCGGCAATACTCTTTTTTTCGCTTTTTCCGGAGACAGCAGGTCTAAGCAAGATCCATATTTCCAAAAGCCTTATGGACTTGACTCAAAGGGAATATTTGAGCTTTATAATAAACGGAATTCAAACTGTAGCAGTGGTGGCAATTTTGATTTCAGCCATACGTCTTATTGCAGCAATTGCAATAGGAATTTTATCAGGCTTGGGAAGTTTGACATTGAGCGGATTGATCAGCCTTTTTGTATCCTTATTCAGAATTATACCGGCAAACATAGCCGGCCTGGTAATTTTGTCTGGAGCATATGCAAATGAATCTTTAAGAGGACAATTTCCAATGATCATGATTGCTGTGCTAAGCATTACGGGTTGGAGCGAGCCGGCTGGATGCATTTCGCGCGAGATGAAAGAGCTGGGCGGCGGAAGTCTTTCAAAAGGCGGAGAGGCGGCGGGCAGAGGCCCCGTTTCAATAGCTTTAGCAAACATTGGACGAATCTTGAGGGACCGTATCCCATCAATGTTTTTTGAACAGACTGCCAAGGTATTGACGGTAATTGCGCAGCTTTGCATATTCTATGGACTATTTGAAGGCTTTGGACTTGTAAACGATTCTCTTTTTTTGATTGAATCTCAAGACCACGTAGGGATTGCCAGATTCATTCCGGACTGGCATACCAAACCATGGTTGGCGCTTTACCCGGCTTTGGCCTTTTTCATTGGGATTTTTGCATCAATGCTGCTGGCCGAGGGATTAAAAAAAAGGCCAGTGTGTATTGACTCGGATAAAAAGGGCAGGAGTTTGTTGCCGGCAAAAGGCATACTTTTATTTGCTGCATCTGTCATGGCAATACTCTTTATAAATAAAAATATTATTGCTTCTGATTTCAGCATTGCAGAAATACGCAGGTCCCTGGTCTTTGAAAGAACGGACGAGATGATTCCAGGAAGCCTCCAAGCCGGCGAGAGCGCCGAGCTTATAGCGGCAGAGCTTGAGAAGATGGGGTATTTGCCCATTTCAGGTTCGTATTTTCAAGGCTATGAAAGAGGAGCGGTAATAGAACCGATTTACGACGAGCTTGTTTTTGAAACAGAGAATAGCAAAATTGCATATGAAGCAGGAAAGGACTATTTTGCGGATTCATACGGAAGGTTTGACGTATCTGGAGCAGTCCATGACGGGAGAAGAATGGATTATTACTCCATGCAAGACAAATACGGAGAGTTTTCGGACAAGTGGATATTGATTGAAAAGCGGGAATACAGTCAAGAGGACATAATGTCTTTTGCCCGAAGGATTTTAAAAGAATCACAAGCGAAGGGAGTTCTTGTTTGCGGCAATGGAAATGAAAACCGGCATGCCTCTCAAGGCCGCATTCTTTCGGAAAGGCCGGTAGTGACAGTAAGCGAAAAAATGTCCGCTTGCCTGGCAGAAGAGCATGGCAAGCTCACATACAGGCAGATAGCCAAAACAAATGATAACAAAGGAATAAATGTATTGGCGGAGATGGGAGATCCGGAGCAGAAAAAGCAAAAGACTATTGTGATAGGCATGTCCTACGGATGGCAATACGAGCCTTTAAAAAGCGGCAAGATAGATTTTGGACTCGAATTGGCAAAACAATTGGCCGCAAGGCAGGACGATTTGGGAGCAAATGTGACGCTGGCATTTTTCGACACCGCTGGAGGAGAGGGTGGAGAGGGAATGGACCACTTTGCAAAGAATCTGCCGCTTGAAGAAGAAAAGATATGTCTCTATATGGATTTAACCAAAGTATATGAGGATGTGTCGGGACACATTGCATATGGAATTGAAACATCAGGTGAAGATCAGGCCTATGCTGTTTTCGCAGGAAAAACCTTAAGGTCTGTATTGTCACGAAACCATTATCCTTTTGAATACAGCGGAATTAAGGAAGCGCAAGATTCAAGGCTTGCAAAAGAGGACGGAATAAATACTTTGTCCATTTCTTTTGACGCTTTTCCTGAAAGCTCGATGGACATAGAAGATTTCGGCGACGCTATTGTCGAAACAATTTTAATGCTTGGCCGTTAGGAGGATTCCATGAGACATAAAACGATATTGAAGGTTGGCAATCTCTCTGTTTCGAGGAAAAACAAAGAAAAAACGATAAAACTTGTAAAAAATATGGATTTTCAACTTGAACAAGGAGGCATATTGGGCATAGTAGGTGAAAGCGGCAGCGGCAAGGAAATTTTGCCCAAAGCGATTTTGGGTCTTTTAGATCAAAAGGAACATGTGCTTTCCGGAGAGGTTCTTTATCTTGAAAATGATATTCTTTCCATGAATGGACACGATTTGATGAAAATACGTGGCCGTGAAATTTCGCATCTTCCGGCCGATCCAGCGCTTGCCCTGAATCCTTACGCTACAATAGGCAGGCAAGTGGATATTTTGCGAAAGCACTTGGGATCAGCATGGAGTCGGGAATCGATGGACGAGCTACTTGTCAACTTGGGAATTGAGGACTTCAAAAGGATAAGCAAGGTTTATGTATCCGGGCTTGGAGACGAGCTTGCATATAGAATTCTCCTGGCTATGGCGATAGCATCCAAACCGAAAATACTCATTGTGGAAGATCCCGCAGCATGCTTTGACGGTTTGAAGAAAAAAGAGATTCTGGTTTTACTCAAAAAAATCAGCATAGATTACAGGATATCCGTAATTGTCCTTACTAGCGACTTTGATTCAGCCAGGCTTGTATGTGATAGAATAATCATAATGTACAGGGGTCTGGTCATAGAGGAAGGCACAGTGAACCAACTGCTTGAGAATACAAGGCATCCCTATTCTCTTGGACTAATTAAAAGCATTGAATCCCATATGGGGAAGAATGAAGTCTTGTATACGACAAGAAGGGGAGAAAGCAGGCTTGATGAAGCTCGAAGAATCTGTCCCTTTGTCCGCGGCTGCAGCCGCAGGAAATTCTATTGCTCGGAGGAAATGCCTGAACTTACAGGGGAAGGTCTCCACAAGACCAGGTGTTTCAATCCCGTGGGGGGATCGGAATCATGAAAACTATCATAGAGGCAATCAATTTGAAAAAGGAATATATTGCTGGGGGAGGCATACTAGACCCCGCTTTATCAATTAAAGCCGTGGATGACGCAAGCTTCAAGATTTTAGAAAATGAAGCGCTTGGCATAATAGGAGGGCGGGGCAGCGGAAAAAGCGCTGTTGGAGAAATTGTGGCCGGCCTTTCTCTTCCAGACTCCGGATTGATAAAATTCAGAGGCAAAAATGTGGCAAATATGAGGGGGAAAACAAGAAAAAAATACCATGGAAGGGTTCAGATTGTTTTTCAGGAAATTGAGCAGCATATTGACACAAGGCTGACGATTGGACAAGTGATTGCGAAGTCGATTGCAAATTGCAAAAAAATACAAAAGACCCCAAAGCCCCTGGAAATCACAGAAACAATGAATTCTGCAGGACTTGACATGGCAGTTGCGGATTGTCGTATAGACCAGCTTGACATGTTGGATGTAAAGAAGACCGGCATCGCATTGGCGGCCCTTTGGAAACCGGATTTGATTGTGCTTGACGAGCCTTTTGGAAAGGTGGATGCATCTGTCAGGGGACAGCTTATTCATAGGCTTGAGGAGATTAGAAAAGAGCATGGCGCGACTTATCTCCTACTGAGCAGGGATTTAAATGCCGCAATAAAAATTTGCGACAGCCTGGCGGTAATAAGCGACGGAAAAATTGTTGAAACAGGACAAACCGATAAATTGATTGAAAATCCGCAAAGTCAGTATGTCAGGGATGTTTTGGCGTCAACGCTGTAGTGGCAAATTAAAGATTGATAAAATGCTTATGAAAGGTGTGAGAAAATGTTTTTACAAGAGTGGAAAGAGGAAAAATTTGAAAAGATATTCAATAATGTATATTATAATTTCAACAATCTTAAAGAAAATGACGACACTTACAGCAAGGAAGATTTGAAAAAACAGCTTGAGGGTCTTTATATTAACCAGGGAAATGATTGGACAGGCAGGGGAGAATCAGTGGACATAGCCATATCTGCTCAAATTGCGGCATTTGAGCAGATTCTATCCGAGTGGGAGGAAGAGAGCAATTGAGTTATTGCTTGGTCGGGAAATTGGATTCAGACCTTTTGAAAAATAGCACTTATGGATTGTGCAGGCCAAAACGGGAAATTGCCGTATATATCAATGTGTGAAAGCGGGTTAAAAAATGAAGGGATTAGAAACCGAAAAAAAGCCTAAAAATAAAAATATGATTGAATCCGGCAAGAACAGACTGGGGGAGGATCCCGTATTTTCTTTGCTTATAAGACTTTCCTTGCCGGGGATTTTTTCCATGCTCATACAGGCGCTTTACAATGTTGTTGACAGCATTTACGTAGGACATTTGAGCAAAGCGGCATTGTCGGCTCTTTCACTGGCTTTCCCTATTCAGCTTGTTCTGATAGCCATAGGAGTAGGGACCGGGGTTGGAGCAAGCTCTCTTATAGCCAGACTTTTGGGGGCCGGCAAAAAGGAAAGGGCGGCAGCGACGGCCGAGCAGGCCATATTTCTGTCCGTAATATACAGCATAGTGTTCGCGGCAATAGGCATTTTATTTTCAAGCAAAATCATTTCCTTCTTTACAGCAAACGCAGAGCTTGTGGATCTTGGTCAAAGTTATATACGGATAATACTTATTGGATCTGCAGGCATGTTTGTTCCAATGATAGCCAACAGCATACTCAGAGGAGAGGGTAATACTTTTCTGCCAATGGTTGCAATGCTCATAGGTTCAGTCATGAACATAATTCTTGACCCCATATTCATATTTGGAATAGGGGCTTTTGGGGGTTTGGGCATACAAGGAGCTGCGTATGCAACCGTATTGTCGAGAGTAATCAGTGGTGTTTTCATACTCTACATGCTTTTCAGGGGAGAAAATGAAATAGCGCCCAAAGTTCGAGGATTCTCACCTGAGCGGCAATCCATAGTCGAAATTTACAGAGTAGGGCTCCCGGCAATAGTCATGCAGGTGCTTGCATCTTTCATGATAGGAGGAATGAACTTGATTGTTGGAGGGCTTGATGAAAACGGTGTAGCGGCACTTGGCGTATATTTCAGGCTGCAGTCATTTGTTTTTATGCCCGTTTTCGGATTAAACCAGGGTTATATGCCAATTGTGGGCTACAACTACGGACACGGAAGGCCTGATCGAATGAAAAAGGCAATCAGGTATGGAATAATGACTTCAGCAGTATTTACGACATTGGGTTTTTTGCTTTTTCAAACATCGGCCGGTCTGCTAGTTTCCATGTTCAACCCTGACGCTCAGCTTTTGCTAGTAGGGTCGGATGCGATAAGGACCATAAGCATAGCTTTTCCAATCATAGGTCCGGCGATTGTAATAGCGACAACCTTTCAGGCACTTGGAAAGGGCATGCCAAGCCTGGTTTTGTCTTTTTCCAGGCAAATCATTTTGCTTCTGCCCATGGCTTGGCTGTTTTCGAGATATGGAGACATACACATGGTGTGGTACGCCTTCCCGCTTTCTGAAGCTATTGCATTTGTGGCGGCAGTAATTTGGATAAGAAAGATGCTTGAATCTGTTTTCTGAAGCAAAGAAAAACAGTATGCGCCTGATTGACTTTTATCATAATCCGTGTTATATTTCTTGAAATGGGAATATCTTTAATCTGGTTCCGAGAGACTGGAAAGGTAGCTATAATCAATAAGTTTTTACAGGACAACTATGCCTTTCCGCGTTTGCGGAGAGGCTTTTTTAAAATCAACTTTAATTTGGCACTGTGATGCCAGGAAGGAAGGCAAAAATGCTTAAGGACAGACACTTGATCCAACCGGGGGACTTCACTGTGGAGGAGCTTAAGGGACTTTTTGAACTGGGCGAGAAGATTGTTGAAAATCCTGAAAAGTACAGCGAAGCATGCAGGGGAAAACTTTTGGCCAGCCTCTTCTATGAGCCGTCGACAAGAACCCGATTCAGTTTTGAGGCTGCAATGCTCAGACTTGGAGGAGAAACGATAGGATTTTCAGAGCCGGGGTCTTCATCCGTATCTAAAGGTGAGAGCATAGGAGACACGATTCGGACAATAGGATGCTATGCCGACATAGCTGTGATGCGGCATCCAAAAGAGGGTGCGCCGCTTCTTGCATCTAAGAAATCCGTGATTCCGCTCATAAATGCAGGAGACGGAGGTCACCAGCATCCGACGCAGACGCTAACTGACCTTATGACAATCAGGAGCTACAAAAAGCGTCTGGACAATCTTGTCATAGGCCTTTGCGGAGACTTGAAATTCGGAAGAACGGTTCATTCCCTTGTGAAGGCGCTTTCGAGATATGAGAATATAAAATTTGTATTTATATCTCCAAATGAACTCGAAATCCCATCTCATATAACAGACAAGCTTGACAGTAAGCAGTTTGAAATGACCCAAAACCTTGAAGGAAGCTTGGGGAAACTAGACATACTTTATATGACAAGAGTCCAGCGGGAAAGGTTTTTCAGTGAAGACGAGTATCTCAGGCTTAAGGATTTTTTCCTTCTAAACGCCAGGAAGATGGAAAAAGCTAAAAAAGACATGATTGTAATGCATCCGCTTCCAAGGGTGAATGAGATATCAACGGACATGGATACTGACGAGCGTGCGGTTTATTTTGAACAGGCCAAAATGGGTATGTACATACGCATGGCGCTTATAATGCAGCTTTTGGGGGTGGAATAGATGATTAAAATAGACAGCATAAAAAAGGGAATTGTAATAGACCACATCAAGCCGGGTTGCGGACATAAAATATTCAAGGACTTGGGCTTGCACAAGGTTGACTATACAGTTGTTCTCATAAAGAACATACCTTCCGAAAAAATGGGTAAAAAAGACCTTATAAAAATTGAAAACGAAATAGATTTGGACATGACCATGCTTGGGCTGTTAGACCCAAACCTGACAGTGAATATTGTTGAAAACGGAAAACTTACTGAAAAAATAAAACTCAAGCTTCCTGAAAAAGTCAAGGGCATATTGAAATGCAAAAATCCAAGATGCGTTTCAACAATCGAGAATATACCCGACATAGAATTCACACTTACCGATGCTGAAAACAAGATATACACTTGTGAATACTGTGACACCCCAGTGAAGGCGTAGGTGGTAAAATGGCAGTCCTTATAAAAAATGTCAGACTGGTTGACTCACGCCTCGATGCCATGGGAGCCGTTCTGATAAAAAAAGGGAAGATAGAAAAGGTGATTAAGCGGGGGAATCCTAGTCAAATAAAGCAAGCTCAAGAAGAATGCGCGAAAGTGATTGACGGACTGGGTCTTTGCCTCATGCCTGCATTCACGGACATGCATTTTCATATGCGCTATCCGGGCCAAGAGAGCAAAGAGACTATGGAAACCGGAGAGGCGGCGGCTGTAAAGGGCGGATATACGGCACTTTGCACAATGGCAAATACCTCTCCTGTATGCGACAATCAGGAGATTTTCGAAAAAATAATGAAGAGACATGAAAAAGTCGGTCTGTGCGACATTTTCCAGATTTCTGCAGTGACAAAAGGACTGCAAGGAAAGGAAACGGTTGATTTCGGGGCCATGAAAAAGCTGACAAGCCTTTTCTCTGATGACGGCAAAACTCTTGCCGATTCAGAATTGGCAAAAGAGGCTTTCCAAAAGTCCAGGGATCTTGATTTTATAGTAATGGCCCATTGCCAACCGGAGTCGAAGACTGTCCGCAGGCATCTGGGAACAATGGCCGAAGTGCCTGGAAGGCTTCATATATGCCACATAAGCAAGAGGAAGACGGTGGAGCTTATAAGGACAGGCAAGGCGGCTTTCGGAGACCTGCTCACATGTGAAGTCACCCCGCACCACCTTTTTGCCGATGAGCTGGATTACAAGGTCAATCCTCCTTTTGGCACATCGACCGACAGGGAATCGCTTTTGGACGCGGCAAGGAGCGGGCTGATAGACCTTATAGGAACAGACCATGCGCCCCACAGCAGGCAAGACAAGATAAAGGGAAGTCCCGGAATATCGAATGTGGAAATAGCATTTGAAATGGTGCATACTGTTTTCGAAAGGGAAAACATAGGAATTTCAAGGCTTGTTGAAATGATGGCTGAGAAGCCGGCAAAACTGCTCGGACTTTCAAAGGGGCGACTTGAAAATGGAATGGATGCAGATTTGGTTTTGGCTGATTTGGATATTGTAAAGGAAATTTCGTCTAAAACCTTTTTATCCAAAGGAAAGAACACTCCTTTCGACGGCTGGAAAACAAAAGGAGAAATAGTACTGACAATGAAAGAGGGGAGAGTAATTTATGATAATAGACAAATTGCACGATGAAGTTCTTTCAAAGGGAATGATTTGCGTAGGGCTGGACACAAGGATGGATTACATTCCAGGCTTTATTAAAAACAAATACAATAGGAAAAGCCAAAGGATTTTTGCCTTCAACCGTTTGGTCATTGATGCTGCCAAGGACAGGGCGGCATGCTTCAAGCTGCAGATAGCATGTTATGAAGCAGAGGGAATTGAGGGGCTGGAGGCTTATGGAAGAACCCTTGATTACTTAAGGGGCAAAGGTATTATATCCATTGCGGATGTAAAAAGGGGAGACATATCGTCAACTGCCGGCCTTTATGCCAAAGCACATTTCAGTGGCGAGTTCGAGGCCGACTTCATGACGGTGAATCCATACATGGGCCAGGATGCAATATCCCCCTATTACGACTATGTCAAGAACAGAAACAAGGGTCTGTTTGTTCTTGTAAAGACATCGAATCCATCCGCAACCGATTTTCAGGAAAAGATTTTATCAAACGGCAATCCCCTTTATATTGAAACGGCAAAAAAAGTAGGCCAATGGGGAGAGGCTTTTAAAGGAAGCAGCGGATACAGCTCCATAGGCGGAGTCGTTGGAATAAAAAACACCAGGGAGTTTCATGAAGTCAGAAAGGCATGCCCGGGAATGTTCTTCCTTGTTCCCGGATACGGAGCCCAGGGAGGAAGAGGCAAAGACATAAGGGAAGCCATAAGCGACCCTTGCGCAGTGGTCAACTCGTCAAGGGGAATAATTTCGCATACCGGGGAAGCCGCAAATGAAAACGATTTTATGGACACCATAAGCGGGCGTGTTGAGATGATGGGAAAGGACCTGGCAAATGAGTAGAATTCTGTACAACAACCGCCTTGCGGAAAACATATATGAAATCGGGGTGGAAGGAAGCTTCGAAGGAAGCATGGGACAGTTCTACATGGTCCGTGCCTGGGACCAATACCCTGTTCTTTCAAGGCCACTTAGCATACACGATCTCGAAGAAGGAAAAATAGCATTCCTTTACAGAATATGCGGGGAAGGGACAAAAATAATTTCCCGAAAGAAAGCGGGAGATGAAATAAGCCTGCAAGGTCCATACGGCAACGGATTTCCGACGGCACAAGGCCGTATCGCCCTTGTTGGGGGAGGCCTTGGTACTGCTCCTCTCAGATTTGCCGCTAAAACTCTTTGTGAGCTGAACCCGGAAAAATTGGACATATATCTTGGATATGCGGAAGAGGACATAAATTCCAACCGGTTTTCAAAATATGCCAATTCTATGAAAATAGACATAGGCGGTTATGTAACCGATATGATCGATCCCTTGGATTATGACACAATTTTTGCCTGCGGGCCCGAACCAATGATGCAGGCATTGACAATGAAGGCCAAAGGGACTGGGGCCAAGGTTTTCATATCAATGGAAAAGCGCATGGCCTGCGGAATAGGGGCATGCCTTGTATGCACATGCAGGACTAAGAACGGAAACAGAAAAACATGCAAGGACGGCCCCGTTTTTGCCGGAGAGGATGTGTTCCCATATGAGTTCAAGCAAAGTTGATTTTGGAAAACTGGGTTTCAAAAATCCGGTGGTTATGGCTTCCGGAACATTCGGCTTTGGCAAGGAATACGGAGAGATATACGATATATCAAAGCTTGGGGGCATATCCACCAAAGGCATAACACTGGAGAAAAGGGCCGGAAACAAGGGCATACGCGTATGGGAAACCCCGTCTGGAATGATGAACAGCGTCGGATTGGAAAACCCCGGAGTCGAGGGATTCCTTGAGGAAGAAGCGGCTTTTCTTTCGGAGCTGGACACCAGAGTAATTGTCAATGTGAGCGGTTCCAGGATGGAAGACTATTCGGAGGCAGTCAAAAGGATCGAGAATACTTCTTTTGATATAGTCGAGCTCAACATATCATGTCCCAACCTAAAGAGCGGGGGCATGGCTTTTGGCACAAATGCGGATTCGGCATACGAAATAGTAAAAGAAATCAGAAAGAATACCCAGAAGATGCTTATGGTGAAATTGTCGCCAAACGTGGGCGACATAGCCGAAATAGCTTCAGCCTGCGTCTCAGCTGGGGCCGACGCCATATCTCTCATAAATACTATTCAGGCAATGGCGGTAGACATATACAGACGAAAAATCATTTTTGACAACACATATGCGGGCTTGTCGGGACCGGCTGTCCGTCCTATAGCACTCAGGATGGTTCACCAGGTGGCAAAGGCAGTCAACGTGCCCATAATGGGAATGGGCGGAATAACAAGCGGAGAAGACGCAATTTCATTCATTATGGCGGGCGCATCTTGTGTGCAGATTGGAACCGCAAATTTTATGGATTTAAGGGCAGGGACAAGGATAGTTGAAGAAATAGAAGCCTTCATGGACAGGGAAAATGTGAAGAGCCTGTCGGAGATAAGGGGCATACTGTAAAGGAGAAAAAAATGGATCAAAAGGAACTTATGCAAATATTCAAAGAGACAGGAGCTATTCTGGAGGGACACTTTCTGCTTTCATCAGGAAAACACAGCGGGGGCTACGTCCAATGCGCAAAGGTTTTGGCTCACCCAGAAAAAGCCGAATTGGTGGTGTCAGAGCTTGTGGAAAAAATAAAAAACCTGGAATTCGATTATTTTGTGGGACCTGCAATGGGAGGAGTAATACCTGCCTATGAATTTGGAAGGCAGATGAAAAGGAAAGCGATTTTCACAGAGCGGAAAGACAATGAAATGTGCCTGAGAAGAGGCTTTGAAATTACGCCCGGCGACAGAATCATAATCGCCGAGGACGTAATAACAACAGGAAAGTCCACGATGGAAGTTAAAAATCTCATAGAGAGCATGGGAGCCGAGGTTGTGGCTGCGGTATGCCTTGTTGACCGCGGAGGAAGCCAAGCATTGGACTTTGAAGTCTACAGCGCCGTAAAGGCCGATATAAGCGCATATGAACCCGATGAGTGCCCCATGTGCAAAAAAGGCATCCCTTGGGAAAAGCCGGGCTCGAGGAAAATAACATAATCCGGCTTGTAAAAGCGCCCTGTATGCTGTACAATCGACATAAATACCGTGTGGGGGTATATCGATGAAAAACAAGGCTAAAGGGTGGCTTTTCTTCGGAGGGGTTTTCACAATCGTATGCGTTTTGCGCATATGGTATGGGATATTTTTGATTTTTGCTTATGCATTGATTGAAACGGCATTGAAGAAAAAGAGAAGCTTTTGCTATGACACCTGCCCGATCGGGAACGTACTCGATTATGCGGGTGGAGATTCGCCAGGCAGGCTCAAGAAGTATTCGAAAAAAGCAAATCTTGCCGGATGGCTGTTTTTCTTGGCTTATGCCGCATTCATTGTATTTGTGCTTGCCGCCTTTTGGGACAGTTCCGGAATCAAATGGTACAATTTTTTCAGGCTGATGGCAGGAAGCGTTATACTTGCCATTATTGCGGAAATGGTTTTCGGCAAACGATTCTGGTGCATATACATGTGTCCCTTGTCGAGGCTTATGAAGCTGGTGTTGCGTTTTGTCTTGTCATAGGCAAGCGCCTATGACAAGACTGTAAAATATAAATGTACGAGGAGAAAGGCAATGAAAAAAATACTTCATGTGATTGCCCAGCAGCCCGGAAAGACGGGAAGCGGCATTTTTGCCAAAAACATTTTGCATCAAGCAGACAAAAGAGGTTACAATCAAACACTCATTGCCGGAATGCCGCTTTATGAAAATGAAAAGGCTTATTGCCTACCGGAGGGCATATGTTTTGAACCGGTTATTTTTGAAAGCGGCCAATTGCCTTTTCCGGTTGTTGGAATGAGCGACGAAATGCCTTACCAAAGCACGCGTTACGAAGAACTCACAGGAAAGAAATTCGAGCTATGGGAGGAGAATTTCAGCCGTAGCTTGAAAGAAGCTGTCGAATATTTTGAGCCGGATGTAGTACTTACACACCATCTTTGGCTGCTTACAGCGCTTGTAAGAGAATCGTTTCCAAAGCTTCCAGTGTTTGCATTTTCTCATGGCAGCGATTTGAGGCAGATGGAGAAAAACCGGAAACACAGGCTGAAAGTCATAAATTCATGCAAGAAACTGGACGGAATCTTCGCACTCAATGATTACCAGAAGAGCAGGATTTGCGAATTCTACGACGTATCCCCGGAAATGATAAAAATAACAGGGGCCGGATATGACAAGAATTGTTTCAACGAAAACAGTTTGGAGGCATCCAGGAAACCGGGACAAATAGTCTATGCCGGAAAAATAAGCAAAGCTAAAGGCGTAAAGAGCCTTCTCGACGCATTTGAAATTGTATCATCCAGACGGCCGGGCACGGTGCTTTGTCTTGCGGGATCGGGTAAGGGAATGGAATACGAGAGCCTTGCAGCAAGGGCAGGCAAAATTAAAGGGGTAAAGCTGATGGGGAATATGGACCAGTGCGAGCTTGCAAAGCTTTTCAGGCAAAGCGAAGTTTTCGCTCTTCCGTCCTTTTACGAAGGGCTTCCCCTAGTCTTGGCTGAAGCCGCCGCATGTGGGATGAAACTTGTCGTTTCCGAACTTGGGGGGCTAAAAGAGTGGTTTGGCCAAGACATGATTGCTTGTCAAAACGCCATTACAGTTCCTTTGCCGAGAATGATTTCGGTAGATGAACCCATCGAGGAAGATGAAGATGACTACGTCCAAAGATTTGCAGATGCCCTTTCAGCACAAATCGACCGTGTTGAGGGAAGCTGGGAAAGGGCGGCAAGAAAAGAATTTGTTAAAAGGAAATCTTGGGAAAACGTTTTTGAAGCAATAGAAAAGTACATATAAGCAAAGAATAAAAGGTGAAAAGGGGTCAGGCATCAATAAATCATTAATTCAGATATCTCTTTTTCATATTTTTTCCTTATATTTTCTTTAGACAGCATCATTGACACACTGTTTTGATTAATGTTAAACCTTTCTGCTATTTCCTTTTGCTTGATTTTCGGATTTTTAGAAGCTATGAATGCAATAAGTTGTCTTGCATTTGCAATTTCCCTTTTTCTCGTTTTCGCGGATATCTGATCCACTTCAAGATTCAACACCGCACAGACTCTAGCTACTATTGTTTCTAAATCCAAAGTCGTTGCTTTACCATTATCCTTATTAATTTCTTTATATTCATCAATATTCTCTGAAAATTCTCGAATAGATACCTTCTTGATTTCAGTCTCTTCTTCATTCATGAATTTAACAAATCGATCCAGTCGATTTTTAAACAAGGCCAATGGAAATTCAACATCACACAAATCATTTTTTGTTTCATCAAGGTATTCGATATAGCTGCTCCAATTGTAATTAAACCCACTAATGATCCCTGCCCTTAATGGATTTTGATGAATGTATCTTATGAGCATCAGCAAGTACTGATCTTTTTCGCATAGGATAGCTTTATAACGTTGCTCAAAAACGTGACCTGTCCGGTTGTCTTTTCGGTTGTATGTCTGTGTAAATACTTGCTGGATGCATTGCATTATTTTTGACAAAGGGACATTATTGACTTCAATCAGCATATGGGCATGGTTATCCATTAAGACATATGCATAAAGTTTAAATCCGTATTTGTATTTATATCGTTTGATTGTTTCCAGGTATTTTCGCTTCCAAGTATCTTCTTTAAAGATAAATTCACGATTATTACCCCGGACAATCACATGATACAATGCTCCTTCAAAGTGTATACGAGGTTTTCGAGCCATATTAAGCCTCCATCAGTGTTTGATAAAACTATTGTATCACATAAAAGAGATATAATGATGCCTGACCCCGTGATGCGTGACCCCGTGATGCGCACATGGGGAAGCTCCTTTATTTTTTTATAGTATAGAAATACCCATTTTTTCAAACGGGTATGGGAAGTCGATTTAAAGACACAGGCATTAGCAGAAATTGAGGTTTTCATCAGTCTGGCTGCTTTTCTAAAGTGGTTTTTAAGGTTATACTGTAACAAATGAGATAAATCCAAAAGGGGTGGCGAAATGGTTTTTTTTAAAAAGCATTCAAAGATCCATGACAGTATTATGGAGCATCTTGACAAATGCCTGCTTTGCCATGAGAAGTTTACCGATTATGTGGAGGAAATTCTGGAAGGGGACAAAGAGGAAAAGGCTTTTGATTATGTAAACGACATAAGCGCCATAGAAACAGAGGCGGATGAAATAAGAAGGCGAATTGTTGTGGAGCTTCTAAAGGGAGACCTTTTGCCCCAGTCAAGGAGAGAGGTGCTCTACCTGATTGAAAAAATTGATGAAATAGCAAATGCTTCCGAAGACATAATAAGGTCGATATATTTGCAGGCTGTTGATATAGGAGACGAGTACGTAGACAGATTGAAATCCATAAACAATGAAACGGCCATGCAGCTCAAGGAGGTAAGAATAGCAGTAGATAAGATTTTTTCTGACATATGGAGCGAAAATCTTGATTTGCATGAACTGTGCATGAAAATAGACTCCCATGAAAGCGCAGTGGACCTTATTGAACAGTCTATAATAAGGGATATCTACCGGAGTGGAATTTCACTTGCTGAAAAGAACCAATTGAGATATTTTACAAGAAAATTTGCTGATATTTCCGACCTGGCGGAGGATATTTCGGACCTTCTCGAAAAAATAATAGTCATCAGAAAGGTTTGATTCAATCATGTATTTTTATTTGATATCAGCTGTGTTCCTGGGTTGGGCGCTTGGAGCCAATGATTCGGCCAATTGTTTCGGCACAGCTGTTGCAACACGTGTGCTTAAATACAGTCAAGCCGTAACGCTGACGGCTATTTTGGTTGTTTCGGGTGCTTTTATGGAAGGAGCCGCCGGAATGGAAAAATTGGGAGGCTATGCCGCTATTAACGGAGTTGTTACAGGCCGTCAAGCCTTTATTGTTATTACTGCCGCAGCGCTTTCGGTGGGCTCACTCACATTTTTCAAGATTCCAATTTCAACATCCCAGGCAGTCATAGGTGCCATCATAGGATCGGGAATTGCAGGAGGCAGGTTTGTTATTAGGGAAACATTACCGTTCTTTGGGGCATGGTTGGCCACTCCCTTGGGTGCTATGGCAATAGGGTATATATTGTACAGTTTCATGAGCAAGCATGTGCAAAAGAGAATAAACAACATCGAGATATTCGACCGTATAGTAAAAATAGGATTTATAATTTCGGGAGCATTTTCCGCATATGCTTTGGGAGCTAATAATGTCGCTAATATCACTGCTCTTTTTGTAGGCAAACTGGATTTTTTTGATGCAGAACAGGCTGTGATTCTAGGGGGGATTTCTATTGCATTCGGGGTGTTGACGCATTCAAGGCCTGTAATGATGACGGTAGGAAAAGGAATTGTTCCACTCAATCCCGTTTCGGGGTTTATATCGGTTTTATCTGCGGGCCTGGTTGTCTATTTTTATGCTCAGGTTGGAATCCCTGTTTCGACGTCTCAGGCTATTGTAGGGGCTGTTTTTGGCATAGGGCTTGTAAAGGGTATTCAAACTGTTAATCTTAAAGTAATAAGGAATATTGTTTTGGCTTGGATTGGAACTCCTTCAATCGCAGGACTTGTAAGTTTTTTGCTTTTGAAAGCGGCCGGATAGAGAAGGATAAAAGAAGATTGCAGGTATACCGAAAAGAGGTGTTGGTATGGAGGGATTATTCGAGAAATATGAATATAATGAAAAATTCTGGAGAAAAAAGCGTTCTGACAATTTTGAAGAGCTTGAGATAGGGCAGGGTGCGATAACATGGATTAATGTTAACGATATGAAGAAGGTTGACGCTGTTGAAAAAGCTCTTGGATGCTTAAAGAGGCGGCACAGGCTTGTCAAAAGGAATATAGTAACCAAGGGGCAAAGGCCCAAAATTTATGTGTACCCGGGGTTTGTGTTTGTAGTGGCGAAAATGCCCACATACGACAGCTCAAAAAACAGTATAACAAACGAGCAGGTGAGTTTCGTGCTTGCAGAAAACAAATTGCTTTCTTTCCAGCAGAGGAAGGGAGATGTTTTCAACGAGGTAAGGAAGGCCATTGAAACGAAAGACTCATTTGTGCGAAAGAACGGGTCCGACTACCTGCTACAGCTTCTGCTGGAATCGATAATCAATAACTATTTTGACTTGATAGAAAAAATGGACATAAAAATTGAAACACTTGAGGAGCGCTTGATAAAAGCGGGAACCGAGGATGTGCTGGAGGAAATTCACAAGCTTAGAAAGAATATACTGATTTTAAGAAATTCAGTATGGCCGCTCAAGGATGTTTTCAATATACTGTCCAGGGATGAAATTGAAGTTGTAAAGCCGGAAACGAGAATTTATTTCAGGGACTCATACGAGCATGTTTTTCATATAATAGATTCTCTGTCTATTTACAGGGAAATGGTTACAGGCATGTCCGACACCTATTTGTCCAATATGAGCAACAGAATGAACAAGATAATGACCACCCTTACTGTATTCGCTACGATATTCATACCATTGACATTCTTAACAGGTATATATGGAATGAATTTCAAGTATATGCCGGAAATAGGATGGCGCCAAGCCTATCCCACGTTTTGGGCAATAACTTTAGCGACCGTTTTTTTTATGATAAGGTATTTCAAGAATAAAAAAATGCTCTAGGAGGATGCAGGGAATGAATTATGTTGTCATAGCCATCTTGCTTTTAATGTCTGCGGTTTTTTCGGGCTTGACGCTGGGTCTTTTCAGCCTCAATGTTTCGGAATTGAAAAGAAAAATTCGCCTTGGGGACAAGAAGGCAAAAAAGGTATACAAGGTCAGAAAAAATGGGAATCTGCTTCTGTGCACATTGCTTATTGGAAATGTTGCTGTAAATTCCGCCATGGCGATATTTTTGGGCAGCATTGCAAGGGGCCTGCTTGCCGGAATAATTTCCACGGGTTTGATTCTGGTGTTTGGAGAAATTCTGCCGCAGGCTATATTTTCAAGAAATGCGCTAAAAATAGGGGCTAAGACAGCAGGGTTTGTTCAGATGATTATTTATATCTTTTTTCCCGTATGTTATCCCTTGTCAAGGGTTTTGGATTTTATGCTTGGAAAAGAACTACCTACAATCTGGTCCAAAAGCGAACTGGGCGAAATAATAAAGGAACACGAGGATTCTCCCGATTCGAACATAGACGAGGACGAGGAAAGAATAATTTTGGGAGCTTTGTCTTTTTCTGAAAAAAAAGCATTTGACATAATGACGCCGAAAACAGTTTCATATTTGCTTGATTCAACAAGACTGGTTGACGGAAGCCTTCTTGAGGAAATAAGGAAAAAAGGATTTTCGAGAATTCCGGTATATGAAGGAAAACAAGAAAATATAATAGGAATATTGTATGTAAAGAAATTGATAGGCTTTTGTGGCGCCATGAAAGCATCAGTGGGTGATGCTTGCGAAAAAAGGGGAGTCATTTTTGCAGATGTCGACACAAGGCTGGACAGCCTTCTCAATGTATTCATAAAAAACAGAAGCCACATGGCATTGGTTTATGATGAGTATGGAATGTTCAACGGGATAGTTACCCTTGAGGATATTGTGGAAGAAATACTTAAAGTTGAAATAGTTGACGAACAGGACAAGATCGAGGACATGCAGAAGCTTGCAATAATGAGGCACAAGAACCGGCTTGCAAAAGAGGGGACCAGGCTGCAAGCGGAAAATGAAATCGATCAGAAAGAATAGAGGGGAAATTAATTATGCTGAGAACAATATATTTTTACATACTCCTTTGGGTGGGACTTTTTCTGACTTTGCCGGCAATGGCTGCAGTAGAAATAATAAATATCTTTTCAAAAGATCGAAGTAAAGTTTTTTCTCAAAGGATAGCCAGAATATGGGGCAGGTCGGTCCTTTCAATAAGCGGCAGCAGAGTCGAAATAAGAGGGCTTGAAAATATTCCCGAAAAGGGACCGGTGCTTTTGGTTTCAAATCATCAAAGCAATTTTGACATACCGCTTATTTTGGGATATGTAAACCGGCCTGTGGGATTTTTGGCCAAAGAAGAATTGAGAAAAGTTCCCATAGTCGGACGATGGATGAGGCATTTGAATTGCGTGTTCATGGACAGAAAAAACCCCAGAGCGGCGCTGAAGTCTATAGGAAAAGCCGCCGAAGCTGTTAAAAAAGGGAATTCGCTGTGTGTGTTTCCAGAAGGGACAAGAAGCGGAGAGGAATCAATGGGTGAATTCAAGCCGGGTGCTTTCAAAATATACACAAAATCCAAGGTTGCTCTGCTGCCCCTGGCGATTGATGGAACATGGAGAATACAAGGCAGGGATACATTGAAAGTAAAACCGGCCAAGGTGAAGGTTTCTGTTTTGAAAGCGGTCAATCCGGAAAGCTTACCAGGCAGGGATACATCGAAAATGGCTGAAATAGTCAAGGACCAAATAGAAAGGGAAGGTCAAAATTTGCGGGAAGATTGATTATTCAGCAAGCAAAGGGGTATAAAAAACTAGGTTAAGCCTTTAAATTAAGCGAGGGGTTGAGGTGGTTTTTTGTATAGAGAAGCTGATTATGAATTCTATTCCGGGGAATTGCTAAGGCAATTGCCAAAGGGCGTTTTTTTAAGCACTAAAAATGGAAGAACCGTCAACACAATGACAATAGCATGGGCTAGCATAGGCATAATTTGGGACAGGCCTGTAATTACGGTCTTGCTTAGGCCTTCAAGGTTTTCGTGTGGACTGATAGAAAAAACCGGAGAGTTTACAATAAGCATTCCCATTGGTATGGACTTTGGAGACGAATTGCTTTTGTGCGGGCAGACATCGGGTGAAAACATAGATAAATTTTTAGAGTGCGGTTTAACCGCAATGAAATCAAAAACGTTGGAAACATATATAGTGGGTGACTGCGAATTGCATCTTGATTGCAGAGTTCTTATGAAAAATAAAATAGAGAGGGATTCTATTCCCGGAAAAATCAAGGATGACCACTACAAAAGCGGCAATTTCCATAATCTTTATTATGCTGAAATTGTATCTGCCTATATTCTTGAAAAAGAGTAAAAGGCTTCGATTTTAATCGAGGCCTTTTACTCTTTTATTTTAGTCTTCATACCGGGAAAAACTTTTGGCGAATGAATATTTTGCAATGAATTTTATGGGTATAAGGGATATAAAAGAAATAGGGAGGTGTTGGCATGAAAGGAGTCGTTTACATTGATCAAAATTTTGCTGAATTCATTCCGCAATTTATCATTGACAGGAAGAAAGATGTTGCTGACATAAGGGGATTCATTGAAAGAGGGAATTTTGAAGCTACGCACGAAATATTTAAGATGATAAGGGAAACAGCAAACATATTCGGTTTCAAGGCCTTAACTTCAATGTCTTCCCATGCCTTGACCCTTGCTAAGAAGGCGAAGGGAGAGCAAGCAATTGAATTGGTAGAAAAGATGGAAAAGCATCTTGAAAAGATAAAAGTTGTATACGTACAATATGATGAAGAAAACCTGGCCTCGTATATGTACAGTGACAAAGAATTTTGACCGATGGGCAATAAAGATGTACTATTGTTGTATTAAGAACAGCAGAAAAGAATTTCTAGCATGACAAACAACAAATGGAAACAAGGGCTTAATAGAAAAGGGCAAAATGAAGTAAGGCGATTTGAGTAATTCATTAAATAGAGGGTATTAATGAAAGACGGAAGAAATAATACGAAGGAGGAAAAATTATGAGTTTGATGGATAAGATAAAAAACACCACAAAAGATACCGCTTCAACGATAGGCGCAAAATCGGCTGAACTGGTGGAGACGGGGAAAATGAAAATCAACAAGGCTCAGCTTGAAGCCGAAATCAAAGTTAAGAAGAGGGAGATTGGCGACTTGGTATATGAAGCGCATAAAATTGATTCGGAAGTTGATGCTGAGAAATTGACGCTTATTTTTAATGAAATAGGAGATTTGGAAAACAAAATAGAAGAATTGGCATAAAAAACAAAAGGAATCCATATCTTGCTATGGATTCCTTTTTTATTCTGCCTAATATATAATAAATAAAAAGAGACAAGGGGAGGATTCATGAAAATTGTATGTTTAGGGGATAGTTTGACATATGGATACGGGGTCAGGCGCGGAGATGTTTGGACAAGCATCGCATCAGGACAGAGTGGAGATGAATACATAAACAAAGGGGTTAATGGGGACACTACAGGAGGAATGTTATCGCGCTTCAATGAGGATGTTTTAAAGGAAAAACCAAAAGCGGTTGTTTTGATGGGTGGAGCCAATGATTTTATTGTTGGGGAACCCACAAGCAGGGTCAAGGCAAACATTTCTTCAATGGCCTACCAGTCGCTTGCCCGGGGCATATTGCCGGTAATAGGAATTGAAGTTGACATATTGGTTGAAATGGTCAGAGATGAATGGCTTAGATTTACAGATTTCAACCTGGTACGTGAAAAAATTCTTGACTACAGGCAATGGGTAAAGTTGTATTCCGAAATATTCGGAATCGCCTATATAGACCTGTACGGGCATTTCAAGGAAAAGTATTCAGATGGAGGCAGGAAGATGTATTCTGACGGATTGCACCTTAATGCTTGCGGCAACAAGGCTATGGCGTCAATAATGACCAAAGAGATGGAAAAAATAATAAAATAATCATATTGGAGGCGAACTATGCAGACATTTATAGGTTTTGCGGCAGCTACATTTTTTGCAGTATACATCTATTTAAGGATTTTCGGGTATGGGACCAGGAAAAAATAGAATTTTAATTCTATTTTTTGATGTAAATGTGACTTAAAATAATCAGGCAATACGTATCCTTTATACAATGGGGGAATATTATTGTGTCAAGAAGAACAGACAGCAAGGGCTCTCAAGTTCTTGAAAGAAGAATAACATCTATAAAAAATGGGAACAAACAGGAAAAAGAGGCCTTTATTCGCGATTATATTCCATTTATTGTAAAAAGCGTATCAAAATGTATTGATGCTTATTTGGATTCAACGGAAAGTGATGAATTTTCAATAGGGCTCAAAGCTTTTGATGAAGCATTGAAAAGGTATGACTCGGAAAAAGGAAATTTTATTTCATACGCAGACATGGTAATTTCAAGCAGGGTAAAGGACTATATAAAAAAGGAAAGCAGGAACAAATCGATTCCTTTGTCTTCTTTTGACACTGGAAATGGCAATGTATTGGAAAAGGAATTCAGCACAGGGGATTTTACTCCGAGACTAGACATAAAAGAGCAGTTGAAAGAATTCAAATTGAAATTGTGCGAGTTCAATATAAGTTTGGAAGAGTTGCTTGAAGAGTCTCCCAAGCATAAGGATACTAGAACAAAGGCGCTTCGTGTTGCAAACATGGTCAGCGCAAATGCAATTTTGAAAAATGAATTTTTGTTGAAAAAGAAATTACCGTATAGCCATATAAGAAAAGAAATGCAAATAAGCCAAAAGGCGATTCGCAGAAGTAATAAATTCATAATGGCGGCAGTGCTTATATTGATAAATGACTGGCCGGACATTAAGAATCAATTGCCTGGATTTGACAAGGAAGGGGGGGAGCTTATTGATAAGTAAGGGAGTAGTAATGGAAGTTAAAAAAGATTACGGAATTGTACTTAGTGATCAGGGCATGTATGAAAAGGTTGTAAAGAAAGGTTCTCTTTCTGAAGGGGACAGAATCATCTATACCAGGGAAGATATCTATGTGGAAAGAAATACAGGGAGCAATATAATCTTCAAGGCCTTGATGTCGGCTGCGATGCTAATTTTTGCTATCGGAATTGCCTTCGGATTTGAACATTTGCCGTCTCAAAATGTTTATGCTGTGGTCAGCATGGATATAAATCCAAGTATTCAATATTACCTGGACAAAGAAGATTTTGTTATTAGGACACAAGCCATGAACGAGGACGGACAGAAAATCTCGGATTGCGGGCTTGAGGGGCTGAGCATAGAAAAAGCCATAAACAGGACGTTGGAAGAGGCGGAAAAAACGCATTACTTGAAAGCTGATTCAAAGCTTATAGTTTCGGCAGTGGATTTGAAATCCGGCAAGGCGGATTATGCTGAAAAAATAGCCGGAAAGATTTTTGAAGAGCCCATGATAGTTCAAAAGCAAATAGAGGTTTTTGTACTTGAAGTCGACAGCGGAGACTATGAAGAAAGCAGGAATATGGAAACCAGCTTGGGCAAATACAAGATATATGAACTTTGTGAAAATGATTCTGCATTCAGTATGGAAGAAATCAATAAAATGAAGGCTACTGAAATAATAGAAAAAAGAATCATAGATGAAGAAAAAGTGCATGTTTACAAAAATCTTGAAAAAGACGAACAAAGCGGAGTATTGCGACAATCGAAGCACATGAAAGAGGTACCCGAAAAAACAGAAACTTCGAGAGAGACGGAACATAAAAGGGAAAAGGCTTCAGTGAAAAATATTGCTATTAAAAGGGAAAACCAAGATAAAGGCAATGAAAGTGAAGTGAACAATGTAAAAACCGCACTTTCTAAAAACATGGAAATAAAAGATATGCCTGCTGAAAACAAGCTGGTGGAAGAGGGGGATACGCTTGTTGGAATGAAAAATACCAGCAAGGGGGAAAAGGCCGATGTCAGTTCGAACTGCGGAAAAGGAATTAAGGAAAACAAAGAAGATCCGATGAAATTAGCTAAAGAAGATTTTAACAGCGGACATGAAAAGCAGGCAAAGGTAAAAGTAGCCAAGAATGATAGGGTGGCCGGGACTTTGAATATTCCGGATAAAGGAAAGGATGAAGTGTCGCCAAACAAAGAAAAAAGAAGTGGGGACAAAAGAGAAGAAAAGGTAAGAGCGACTATTGAGGATGATGCCAACGGACAGGAAAATCAGGCAAAGGAAAAAGCGGCGCGGAATAAAGAAGACGTTTCTTCGCAAGGGGTGGAAAAGTCGGCTTTGTCAAAGAATCAAGGGATGAAGGAAAAAAAATCCGGCGAAAATGCAAAAGAGACTGAGCCAGGAGGAAAGAGCAATAGAGAAACAGGAAAAAAGGATAAATCTAAAAACACAGAAGCTGAAAGCGGAAAGGATGTTGAAATACTGGCATTCAATTATAAAAACATGTAAACTTTAAAAAAATATAAAGAAATCTAAGAAAAGTGCCCCAAAAATAAATCAAATTCGTATTCTATAGGCAAACGGAATAAGATAAATTTCTAAGCATACCGATAATGGCAAACCGGTTGAAAGGCCGGGACGCAAAACCACAGACCTAAAGGTTTAAACCAAGGGTGGCTGGGTCCTCGAAAATGCTGAAACTGATTTTTTGGGGAGAAAAAGGTTTAATGACCCGTATCGTATGCGATACGGGTTTGTTTTATTGAGGGGGTGAATGTCTATAAAAAAATTGATCGCTTTGTTGTTCATGACTTTCATACTGGTTTTCAACGGGATTGGCAATTTCGGCTTTTGCGAGGAAAACAATCTCGTTGAGCGAAGCAGGCAGGCTAAAGAACTGTATTCTTCAGAGGAAATGGCTTTGCTCAAGCAAAAGTCGGAATTTATAACAGGTAATTACCAGAATGTTTTTCCCTTGGGAGTAGAATGCATATTAAACGAGTCTATGAATTTCAAATTCGATACCCCGCCTGTTATAAAGGAAGGAAGGACAATGGTTCCCGTAAGGACTGTTGCGGAGGCATTCGAAGCATCTGTTCATTGGGATCCTCTTGAAAGAAAAGTGACGGTCAGAAAAGACAAAAAAGAAATTCTCATCTGGGTCGGTGGAAAAAGGGTGAGCGTCAATGGGAAAACAAACGAAATTGACGTGCCGGCATTGATACTGAACGGAAGGGCTATGGTTCCACTGAGGTTTATAACAGAGAACCTGGGTTTGACTATTTTGTATCACGCAAATTATGGAATTGTGGAAATAATTGATTGACGGTAAATAATGATGATGGAGCAATTTCCGCTTGGAAGTATTTCGGAATACCGATAAAAGCAAACTTTCTGAAAGGAAAGGACGCAAAGTGACGGGCCTTGGGAAATTTCTATGGCAGCCGAGCCGCCGAAGTATTATTAAGCCTTCGAAAGAAGACTTTGTCATCGGGATAATTCAAAGGAGGATAAAAAATGTTTGCATACTTGACACAAATGCTTGGATTAGTAAGGAACGAAGAGGGACAGGGAATGGTTGAATACGCACTGATAATCGGCGGAATAGCGTTGATTGCAATGGTTGGAATAAACCTTCTTGGACCGGGACTGGATTCTTTATTTGACAGCATTACTACAGCTATAACACCTGCAGCGTCGTAATGTGTGCTTCCCGGAATTTGCCAGGTAAAAGAATAGAATTGCGGGTTGAACGATTTATGCTAAAAATGATTAATGATAAGGGACAAGGCATGGTGGAATATGTGCTGGCGATAACGAGCATAAGCATGGTCGCTTTACTCAATCTTGGCTTGATTGCTAGATGGCTCGATTCGTTTATTGGCAGTTTGACAATGTTGGTATAAAAGTAAAGGGGGCGACCTGAAGCGGGGAGTCCCCTTTAAATCTATAATGGAGGGAAGAAGAATGATCGGAAAAATAAAAAACCAAAAAGGGCAGGCTGTGGTTGAAATGGCTTTGCTTCTTCCGATTCTTCTTCTGCTTTTCATGGGAATCTTCGAATTCGGAAGAGTAATGAACGCTTATCTGATTGTAAACAATGCGGCAAGGGAAGGTGCCAGGAACACGGCTCTTGGAGCGAGTACCTTTCAGGCTGTACAAAGAGTAGAGGATTCGTTTTCAGGATTGGACATGGAAAGGGTGGGAGTTTCAATTAGCCCTGAAGAAACCGCAAGAAGTAGAGGAGAGACCGTACTGGTAACTGTGTCTTACGACATAGACCTGGTTACACCCGTAATAAGAGCATTTGTAGACAACCCGCACCATATTGAAATAACAACATCAATGAGGATGGAGTAGGGACAAAGAGGTGATTTATGTGGCAAAAAGACTTGATCAAAAGGGAAATATTATGGTCATGACTGCAATAGCCCTTTCTGCAATTATTGGAATGTCGGCCCTGGTCATAGATGTCGGCTCTGTAATGATAGAAAAGCACAGGCTCCTTAATGCCGTAGACTCTGCCGCATTGGCCGGAGGGCAGGAACTTCCCATCTACCCGGATGCGGCAAGAAACATAGCCATTGAATATGCTGAGGCAAATGGGGCGGTGCCGGGGAGGATTCTGGTGGAAATAGATGAGGACTCATGCGGAATAAGAGTTACAGCAGAACAAACGGTCAATTACAGATTTGCAGGGATTTTCGGGCTTTTCAGCAAGGAGGTCAGCCAAAGCGCCTATGTAAAGCTCGGAGTGGCCGGTTCGGTTTATGAGGGTCTCAGGCCTTTTGCAGTGGAATGGGACGGATTCAGTTATGGAGAAAGCGTTACGCTGAAGGAAGGAGCCGGCGACGGCAAAACAGGCAACTACGGAGCGGTTGCCCTTGGGCTTAGAGGGGCCGACAGCTTTAAGGATAATGTCAAGTTTGGATATAGCGGTAAAATATCGGTCGGCGACCAAATTGACACAGAGCCGGGAAACATGAGCGGACCGACTGTGGACGGAATAAACTATATTCTCGGAAAGGACAGTGCTACTTTTGAAGATTTCACAAAAACTTCGCTCAGGCTTTGGACAATACCGGTTGTGGATTCTTTCGACGCCCTTGGCCGGGACCAGATCGAGGTTAGCGGTTTTGCAGTATTCTTTGTAGAGGAGACAAGAGAAGAAGATAAATCGGCGGTAGTTGTAGGAAGGTTCATTGAATATGTGGCAAGCGGAGACACAGACGATACAGCAAACAATTATGGGGCATACGGACTTAGGCTGATGCAATGAGGAGGGAATGGAAATGAAAGCGAAAAAGAAAATACTGCTGGCAGCTCTTTTGTTTGCGATTGCTGCGGCCTATCTGACATATCAGTTTTTGGGCAGCGTCAATACTAGTGAATCACCAAAAAATGAAAAAACAATTCTTGTGGCGAAAAAGGCCTTGATGCCGGGTAGCAGAATAAACGGATCCGACATAGATTCGATGGAAGTGGGGGAGGATTCCTACATTCCAGCTTCAGCCCTAACCGACAGGAATGAAATAGTGGGCATGGTAACAAAGGAACGCATACTTGAAGGGGAAATATTCGCAAGAGAGCGAATGATAGAAAGCGACGAAAACGAGTTGTCCTTTATGGTTCCGACGGGAAAGCGGGCGATTTCGGTCAATATAGATCAATTTAGCGGAGTAGGAGACTTGATACGGCCAAACGATTATGTGGACATTTATATAACCGCATACGAAAAAACGATAGAAACAGCAAGCTCAAAGATTTATATGCCAGAAACATCGATTTTGTTGCTTCAGGATATACAGGTGCTTGCAGTAAGCAAGGAAATATTGAATGTTGAGGGAGAAGAGAGAAAGGAAATCCCCAACAATTACGCAGTAACTGTTGCTGTCTCAGCTGAAGAGGGTGAAAAACTTGTGCTTGGAGAGGAAATGGGAAGCATAAAACTGGCGCTCAGGCCTTTCGGAGACGATTCGGAATATTTCACTCCGGGTGTTGTAAGGAATGATCTTGTAACCGACAAGGGCAAGATAGTGATTCCCAAATAAGGAGGGGAAGAAATGGGTAAAAAAATAAGTGTTCTGATAGCCGAAAACAGGAGGGACACACGCGAACTCATAAAACGGTATCTTATGACAGAAAAAGCCATTGAAGTAATTGGGGAGGCGGATACCGGCCCTGCAGCTGTGGAATTGGCCGAAAGGCTTATGCCCGATATAGTGCTTATATATTCTGAAATGCAGCAAATGGACGGATACCAGGCATGCGAAAAAATAGCTGAAACATGCAGAAACACATCGGTCATAATAATGGCCAGGGAAATAGGGGCCCAGCAGGTCAGAAAGGCAATGGTAAGCGGGGCAAAGGACTATGTGACGCTTCCGCTTGACATCAACAGGTTGATAAGCACAATACGCTTGACATACAAAAAAAGTATCAAGTTTGAAATTCCCAAGGAGACCCAAGAAAGGAAAGACAAAAAAGATGGGCGAACAATAGGAATATTCAGCACAAAAGGTGGAGTGGGGAAAACGACCATAGCCTTGAATCTTGCTGTAGACATGGCAAAAAAAAGCAGTGGGAGAATAGCGCTTGTGGATTTAGACTTGCAGTTTGGAGATGTAGCACTGATGGCGAATCTTGAGCCCGAAATGACTATCGCGGACATAATGGAGGAGACAGCCAGCATAGATCCTTTGACAATAAATAGCTTGATGACAAAATACATGGAAAACCTTATGGTCTTGGCATCTCCGCCAAGTCCTGAATATGCAGAGTATATAGGGGGGGAAGCCATAAGGGAGATTCTCGCTTTTTTAAGGCAGACATACGATTATGTTGTAATAGACATGGCAAGCAGTTTCAGTGACGCCACTCTTGCCGCTCTTGATTTTGCGGATGAAATATTAATGGTGTCGGCGATGGACATAGTTTCTGTTAAGAATGTAAAAATAGGAATTGAAATAATGAAATCACTTGAATATCCCGATGAAAAAATCAAGATACTTGCTAATATGGCAAATCCAAAGTTGGGAATCGGATATGCCGATTTGGAACGGATTTTTGAAAGAAAAATAGATTATAAAATTCCTGAAGCGAAAAAATCCCTTGTAAAAGCAGTGAATAAGGGCCTTCCCCATATAAATGCAAGGGGAATAAACAAGACAAACAAGGCTCTCGGCAGGATAAGTAAAGACATAATTAGAGGATAGGAGGTGTTGGCGTGACGCTTAAAGAAAGACTTGGGAAAAACCAAAAATCAGCGGGAGAAACAAAAAAAACGCCAGCAGGCCGGAAAAGCTTTGAAAAATCGGAATATGCCCGGCTCATAGAAAAAGTGCAAAACAGGATAGTGGAGGAATACAACCTTAACTTCGAGAAAATGGAAGAGGAAGAGGAGCAGCTTGAGCAAGAGATAGAAAAACTGCTGCAAAATGTTCTCGATGAGGAAGGCCTGGAAATAGACCAGAAAGTATTTTTTGACATATTCCAGGAACTGGTAGATGAAATAATGGGATTCGGCCCAATAACAGCCTATCTGAGAGACGAGGATGTAACCGAAATAATGGTAAACAGATATGATAGGATCTTTGTTGAAAAGAAAGGCAAGCTTATTTTGGCCGACAAGGAATTCAAGGACAATGCCCATGTCAACCACATAATAGAAAAAATAGTTGCACCCCTGGGCAGGCGCATAGATGAAAGTTCTCCAATGGTTGATGCCAGGCTTCCCAACGGATCACGCGTAAATGCCATAATTCCCCCGCTTGCCATCGACGGATCGTCAATGACCATAAGAAAATTTTCAGAGGAACCTTTCCAAATCAAGGATCTGGTTTCCTTTGGAACACTTACTCCAAAGATGGCGGAATTCATAAAAGCATGCGTGCATGCAAGGATGAACATAATAGTATCGGGAGGAACCGGGAGCGGAAAGACAACGACGCTGAATGTCATCTCATCCTTTATTCCAAACGAGGAAAGAATAGTTACTATAGAGGATGCCGCTGAACTGAGGCTTAACCAGGCCAATGTAGTCAGGCTTGAAACTCGGCCGGCCAACATAGAGGGAAGCGGATCTGTTTCAATAAGGGATCTTGTAAAGAACAGCCTCAGGATGCGACCTGACCGGATAGTTGTAGGCGAAGTTAGGTCAGGAGAGGCTCTTGACATGCTGCAGGCAATGAATACAGGCCATGACGGATCAATAACCACAGGCCATGCCAATTCTCCCAGGGACATGCTTTCGAGACTCGAGACAATGGTATTGATGGCGGGGATGGAACTTCCGGTCCGTGCAATAAGGGAACAGATAGGCTCAGCCCTGCATCTTGTCATACACCAATCCAGAATGAAAGACGGAAGCAGAAAAATCACCCACATATCAGAGGTTCAGGGAATGGAGGGAGACATTGTAATAATGCAGGATATTTTCAGATTTGTTCAGCAGGGCATGACCCAGGAGGGGAAAGTGAAAGGTCATTTTGAATTCACTAACATAATGCCGAGCTTTATAGGTGAAATGGAATCCAAGGGAATCACCAACCCCCTTGTTTAAGGAGTTGAAAAGATGATTGCATTAATTTCCATATTTGCAGCATTGTCGGTTTTTTTCATGGTCTATCATTTGTTGTACCGGTCGGTTTTCAACGACCGAATAATCGATCGCGTAAATTTTTATGTCGCCAATAAGGAAAGAAAAGCGAATGTAAGGAAAAAAAGAAAAAGAAAAAGGATTACAGACATAAAAAGCCTGGGAATCTACAGGGTATGGTACAAGATTGTCAAGTCATTGAAAATCGGCAAGCGTTACTCTGCATATCTTCAAAAGGAGGCATTGAGTGCGGGGCTTTTCTTGAGAGGCGAAGAAATAATGGTTTTTCAAATGTTTTCAGCAGGTATTTTAGCTGTTCTATTCAAATTGGCTGGAGGATTGAATGCCTTCGCTTTTACTGCAGGAGTTTTTGGTTTTTTTCTTCCTCCCATTCTTATTACGAGAAAGAAAAACAAACGCTACAAGGAATTCAACAACCAGCTTGGAGACACTATAGCACTTGTATCAAATTCTCTTAAAGTCGGACACAGTTTCATGCAGGCAGTAGATTCGGTAGTAAAGGAAATGCCTGATCCAATGGCCGACGAGTTCGGGAAACTTTTGAGGGAGATGCGTCTGGGAGTGCAGACCGAGGAAGCCTTGCACAATCTATCCGAAAGGGTGGTCAGCAAGGACCTGGAATTGATGGTGACGGCAATAATGATCCAACGACAGACGGGTGGAAATCTTTCTGGAATACTTGACCAGATAACAAGCACAATAAGGGACAGGGTGAGAATAAAGACGGAAGTGAAAACGCTGACGGCACAAGGACGATTTTCGGGGATAATAGTTGCCATGCTTCCTGTTTTGCTGGGCATTGCAATCTTGTTCATCGATGGGGATTATATGCGTCTCCTTATAGAAAATCCTTTGGGCAGAATAATGCTGGCAGGTGCGGTTGTAAGCGAAATTTTGGGATACACGGTTATAAAGAAAATAGTGGATATAAAACTGTAGGAGGCGTATTATTGTGACTCAAGCCATAGCGGTATCGACAGGAATAAGTGTATTTTTCATCATGCAATTGATTTTGTCGGGATTGGGTAAAGATGGAATAAGAATTGAAGAGCGGCTCGATGCCTTGGCTAAGAATTCAGGGGGCGATAAAGAAAACAGCGAATTGGAAAGTCCCTTCCGCGAAAGGATAATCAAACCTGCGATTGCAAGGCTCAACCGCTTAATAGAGAATATAACTCCCAAGAAAATGATAAAGATAATCGGACTGGATATTGCCCGTGCAGGAAATCCATGGGGAATGACCCATGGCCGATGGATAAGCATAAGACTTGGAACAGGATTAATTCTTCCGGTTGCTTTTGGAATTTACATGACAACAGCATTTGAAAATCCTGTAAAAGCATATTCATCCGCACTAGCGCTAGTGTTTTTGGGGAATGCTTTTCCAAGGGCAATGTTGTCGCGTATTGCAAAGGAAAGAAAACTTCAGCTTGAGCATGAAATACCTGATGCTTTGGATTTGATTACGGTTTGTGTTGAAGCGGGGATTTCCTTTGATGGAGCTTTGGGAAAAATCGTTGAAAAAATGGATGGGCCGCTTTCGGAAGAATTCAAAAAGACAATTGGAGAAATGAAGCTTGGGGCCAATAGAAAAAAAGCTCTTTCAAACATGGCGGACCGATGCGATGTTTCCGAGCTTACCGCTTTTCTTGCGGCTGTAATACAGGCTGAAGAGCTAGGTGTCCCCATAACAAATGTTTTAAGGGTTCAGTCGGCGCAACTTAGGGAAAAACGAAAGCAAAAGGCACAGGAAAAAGCAATGAAAGCGCCTATAAAAATATTGTTTCCCCTGGTAATGTTCATTTTCCCGGCTATTTTTGTTGTGATACTGGGACCGTCAGTAATCAGGTTGATTGATATTTTCGGGAGATAAAAATGAAAAAAATGGTGATTTATTCTGAAAAACGAAAAGAGATCATACTGAATGACATCAATATGACTGAGACTTTCAAAGAAAGGTTTCTAGGGCTCATGTGGAAATCCCATATAGGGGCAGAGGCTCTTATTATAAAACCATGCAATTCGATACACATGTTTTTCATGAAGATACCGATCGATGCGGTCTTTCTAGATAAAAAGGGCAGAATAATTGCTTTAGAGAAGAATTTAAGGCCATGGGCAGTAAGCGGAATATATAAAAATAGCCGGGCGGTAATGGAAATGCCATCAGGAAGCGCGGACAGGCTGGGACTTGAATGCGGTCAAATCCTGGATTTTTACGAAACATCAAAAGTTGATTGAACAATTTAAAAAAATGGCTGTTTTTTAAACAGCCATTTTGCGTTGTGACAATTTTACGGGGTAAATATCAAAAGAAAGTACATATTTGTTGCCTTAGCTGAAGGCTTTCATATAGAAAAGGAAACTGTTGTGGATCATATTGATCAGAGCATCCTCTTCTTCTTTTGAAATTTCAGGATTTTCAGGTCTTAAGACTTTTTCATAAAACAGTTTGCACCAATTTGAAGCGAAGGTAGAAAAGTCAAGCGCCGACTGGCTTGCGAAATGTTTACCAAGCTTTCTTTCCTCTGAATTGAATTCAAGCTCATTGTAAAGTTCTCCCAAAAGCGTGGGCTTTGAAAGGTTAATCTTTTTTAGCATTTTGACATTTTCTTTCCGCGATGTCATTGCAATTGTAAAGTAGAGCGCAGTCAAATCCACAAAGGTTTTAGACCTTTCGTCATCGAGGCTTATAATGCTGCCGGCATTATTGTCATTTGATGAATAAAGCAAATCTGCAAATTGATGAACAGCCCGGCGCATATGTTTGAAATAGTTGCGCAAGAAAGTTTTTCTGGGGTATTGTTGGGATATCTTCGTGAATTTCGATGTTTTATCTCCCAGCGCTGCGCTTATCAGGTAGTGTTTTTTGGAAAAATTATAAAATCCCATTTATTTCAGCTCCTTTGTAATCAAGTAGTTTAATTATATATCATCAAATTACAAATTCAAGACCGATCCGGCCGCATCTTGTTAGCTTAGGGGTAATATGGTAATATAAAGCAGAAAGACTACTTTGAAAGGAATCGATAATGATGAAAAAAATTGCTATTGTTACAGATTCGACAAGCGATCTTTCCACTGAACAAATGGAGGAATACAACATAGAGATGCTTCCTCTCAGGGTTATTTACAGGGAAAAAGAGTATAGGGATCGTTTGGACATAAGACCTCAGCAAATATATGACAATTTGGAAAAAGAGGTTCCCAAAAGCTCTTTGCCTTTGCCAGGAGATGTAATAAAGCTTCTTGATCGTTTGAAGGAAGAGGCTTATACCGATGTGGTCATAAGCTTGATTTCATCTGGACTAAGCGGTACATACAATATGGTAAGGCAAGTGGCGGAAAGTTATTCTGGACTCAACATAGAAGTGGTGGACTCAAAATCGCTGTCCTTCGGTCTTGGATTCCTTTCTATAGAAGCCGCAAAGGAAAGGGACAGAAGCAACGACTTGGAAAAAATAATGGAAAAAATTCGCAAAACAAAAGAAGACACATACTTGACTTTTGTGGTAAAGACCCTTGAATATCTTAAACTTGGGGGAAGAATAGGTCTGGTAGAGGGCACTATGGGGGAAATGCTCGGAATTAAGCCCATAATAGGAATCAATGATAATGGAGTTTACCACACTATTTCCAAGGTTAGAGGCAGAAAAAGATCCATAAACAAAATGTTCGAACTCATGAAGGCCAAATACGCCGGAAAGTCTTTCAATCTTGCGGTGATAAGCGCTGATGCAGATGAAGAGGCACTTAAGCTTATGGATAAAATAAGGGGAATAGGGAAAGTTCAGGAAAGTTTTTTTGCTCAGCTTGGGCCTGTAATGGGAGTTTATACGGGTCCGGGACTTATAGGCATCGTTGCCTACGAGGCATGAAGATAACAAAGCTCGGGCAGGCATGCCCGGGCTTTGTTTAATTTTATTAGAGCTTGGCGCAGGTGGCAATTGCCACTTTATGTTCATGGAGGAATGATTATGAAAAGAACAGATTATTATATGAAGAGTCTTGCTGAAATTTTTCAAATTCTAGAAACCGCAGCCGGGGGGCTTGATTCAAAGGATGCTTCCAAAAGACTGGAGAGCTTTGGAAAAAATGAATTGACGGCAAAGGCAAGAATACCCAAATGGCTCATGTTCCTTTATCAGTTTAAGGATGTGCTGGTGATTCTCCTTATGGTTGCTGCATTTATGTCGGTTCTCATAGGCAATTTCAATGATGCCATAATAATGGGAATAATCGTTATGGTCAACGCCTTCATAGGATACTTCCAGGAAAACAAGGCTGAAAATATAATGGATTCCCTCAAGAAACTGGTTCAATCGCCTTCCAAAGCATACAGGGACGGGGAGCTGAAGGAAATTCCGCAGTCGGACCTGGTGCCCGGAGATCTTATTTACATGGAGGAAGGCGACAAGATTCCTGCCGACATACGCATAATGGAAGCCTTCAACTTCAGGACAAATGACTTTTCTTTGACAGGAGAGTCCATGCCCCAGGAAAAAAATTCGGATACCATAAAAAAAGAGGCGGGGCTTGCAGACAGGGACAACATGGCATACCTGGGCACCACAGTGGCTTCCGGCAACGCAAAAGGAATAGTGGTTGCAACCGGAATGGAAACCGAACTCGGCAAAATTGCTGACATGACCCAGGAGGAGGAAACTTCATCCTCTCCCCTCCAATTGGAGATGAGAGTTATAGCCAACAGGATAGCCATTTTTGCTGTTTTAATAGGTTTTATTCTGTTCGGCATAAGCATAAGCCAGGGATTGGGAATGAATTTTGCCCTGGTATACGGACTAGGAATAGCCGTTGCGGTTGTTCCCCAGGCCTTGCCTATGCAGGTTACGGTGGCTCTTTCAAACGGAGTCGGACGTTTGGCGTCTAAAAACGCCGTAATAAGGAAGCTGTCGTCAGTCGAGACACTGGGCTCCACAAATGTGATTTCCACCGACAAGACCGGCACCCTCACCAAAAATGAGATGACTGTGAAAAATCTTTGGTTTGACGGAAAAGAATACCAGCTGACAGGAATAGGCTACCAGCCCAAGGGCGGTATAAAGGATTCCGAGGGAAGAGAACTTGGCAAGGATCAAATTGGAGAGATAGAAATAATGCTCGATGCCGCTACAATGGCGTCGAATGCTGAGATACACCAGCCCGACGACAATCATCCTGGATGGTATGCCATAGGAGATCCAACCGAAGCCGCAATGGTCGCGGCTTCAACCAAGCTCGGCACGCGGTCTCCCAAGGAGGACGAGGAAAACCCCGAGCTGCACGAGTTCAGCTTCGATTCGGTAAGAAAACGAATGAGTTCGGTAAGGCAATTCGGGGACAAGAAGGTTCTCACCATGAAGGGAGCCATGGACAGCGTTCTCGATGTGAGCAAGTCCATATACAGAAACGGTCAATCGGTTCCGATAAGTGAAGCCGACATCGAAGAACTTAAAATGCTGAATGTCGAGTATTCCCAAAAGGCGATGAGGGTTCTGGCTATTGCCTACAGAGAATTGGGAAAAGACGAAAGCGATTATGTGATTGAAGACATTGAAAGAAATGTAGTGTTCCTGGGTTTGATGGCTATGACCGACCCTCCCAAGGAAGGAGTCAGGGAAGCCATGGAGAAAGCCCACGATGCTCATATAAGAACATTCATAATGACTGGCGACCATGCCATAACCGCACAGGCCATAGGAAAGCAGATTTCGCTTTCAAAGGACGGAAGCCCGGTTGAAGTCGTTACCGGCCGGGAACTCGACGGAATGGACGACGATTCACTCAAATTTTTGATGGGGAAAAGCGAGTCTCTAATATTCTCCAGGGTGTCACCGGAGAACAAGCTTAGGATTGTTAAAATCCTAAAGAGCCAGGACCAGATAGTGGCAGTCACAGGAGACGGAGTCAACGACGCTCCCGCTCTCAAAAGCGCACACATAGGTGTCGCAATGGGGGGCATCGGAACCGATGTTTCCAAGGAGGCGGCGGAGCTGATTCTTCTGGACGACAGTTATTCCACGATGGTATATGCAATAAGGGAAGGGCGCACAATATACAACAACCTAAAGAAGACAATACTGGCATCGCTGACAAGCAACGGGGCTGAGCTGTCGGTGGTTCTTTTGGGACTCATGGGAGTTGCCATTTTTGGATGGCCCATACCCATACTTGCAATTCAAATATTGGCGATAGACCTTTTGGCGGAGATTTTGCCGCTGACGGCCCTCACCTTTGACCCGGGTTCTGAAGACATAATGACTTCTCCGCCCAGAAGCCGAAGCGACCACATACTAAGCAAGGGGTCCATGGCCGAAATACTGTCTCTCGGCTTTATAATGGGGCTTTTGGCTTTTATAAACTTCGGACTTTTCATAAAACGGACAGGAGTATTAATGACGCCTCAACATGTGCTGTATGCAAGGGCTACAACCCTTAGCTACGCCACCATAGTCGTCTGCCAGTTCATGAACGTCCTTTCAAGAAGGTACACATACGAAAGCTTTTTCAGCAGGACACTTTTCACAAACAGTAAAATACTCCTTTCAATTGTATTTTCAATAGGGCTTACATTTATGGCAATATACACTCCATTCATAAATTCGTTCATAGGATTCGCACCCCTTTCGGTATTGGACTGGGGATTCGTAGGCGGAGCCGCATTGATTTTCCTTTCAGTCCACGAAGGCATAAAGGCATTCAAACGAAGCCACCGAATTATTCCGGATTAAGAATAGAAAAAAAGCAAATAAAATCTACTATAGAAAGAAGAAAAAGGGGAAAGGTAAAATGAGTACAAAGGGGGGTGTTTGATGTATGAGAGAATTTAAAATAACTGATGAAAACGGTTTTCGCATAGCCTGCAGGGCTTGGGACAGGGAAGGCGAAGCGCCTATGGCTGTTTTGCAGATTGTCCACGGAATGGCAGAGCATGGAGGCCGATATGGGGCCTTGGCCGAATTTCTGCTTGAAAGGGGCATATTCACATTCGCATCCGATCACAGGGGGCACGGTCTTACCGCCATGGAAAACGGAAGCATAGGATATTTCGCTGATAAAAAAGGCTGGGGCAAAGTTGTAAATGACATAGGGTTTGTAAACAGTCATATAAAGAAAACATATTCGGGAGTGCCGGTCTTCATGCTGGGTCACAGCATGGGGTCATTCATTGTCAGGGACTACATGCACAAAAACGAAACAAGCGGAGTCATTCTTTCGGGCTCGGCATATAAAAGCGGGCTTGAACTTGTTCCCGCAAAGATTATTGCGGATGCGCAAAAAATTTTTGCCGGGAAAAGAAATCCTGGAAAATTGATGGACAAACTTTCATTCGGAAGCTTCAACGATTCTTTTTCTCCCAACAGGACATCTTTCGACTGGCTGAGCAGAGACCAGTCAGAAGTAGACAAGTATGTGGAGGATCCGCTTTGCGGATATGTATGTACGGTAGGATTTTTCGGCGACTTGCTTGAAGGATTAATCAAAATAAACAGCAAGAGGCATATTGAAACGGGCATGAAGAAAATCCCTGTCTTTTTCATTTCGGGAGACAAGGACCCTGTGGGGAGAAATGGCGAGGACATTGAAACGCTTTTCGGATTTTACAAAGGTTATGGATACGAGGATGTGTCCAAGAAACTTGTAGAAGGCGCACGCCATGAAATTTTAAACGAAACAAACAGGGACGAAACCTTTGAAACAATATATGAATGGATCAAGGAAAGGAGCTGACGGTATTGAAAAAATACATATTGGCTTTGGACCAGGGGACTACAAGCTCAAGGGCCATCCTTTTCGACAAGTCCGGCAAAATTGTATCATTGGCGCAAAAGGAGTTCAGGCAATACTATCCCAAGCCCGGATGGGTTGAGCACGACCCAATGGAGATTTGGGGGAGTCAAAGCGGAGTGGCCAAGGAAGCAATAGAAACGGCCGGAATAGACTGTGGGGAAATAGAGGCCATAGGCATAACAAACCAAAGGGAAACAACTGTGGTTTGGGACAAAATAAGCGGCAAACCCATATGCAATGCGATAGTCTGGCAGTGCAAACGTACTGCGTCCATATGCGAAAAATTGGTGGAAGCAGGTTACGGAAAAATGATACGCGAAAAAACAGGGCTTGTCGTTGACGCGTATTTTTCGGGAAGCAAAATAAAATGGATACTGGACAATGTGGATGGAGCGCGCGAGAGAGCAGAACGGGGAGAATTGCTTTTTGGCACTGTAGACACATGGCTCTTGTGGAAGCTGACGAGGGGGAAAGTTCATGCCACAGATGCGTCCAACGCTTCCAGGACTATGCTTTTCAACATAAACAGCCTTGAATGGGACTGCGAGCTGCTTGAAAGCTTTGGAATACCGGCCTCCATGCTGCCTGAAATAGTGGATTCGTCGGGAGTGGCGGGATATGCCGACCCCAATCTTTTCGGAGGTGCCCAAATCCCCATTGCCGGCATGGCTGGCGACCAACAGGCGGCCCTCTTCGGACAGGGATGCTTCAGTATGGGAATGGCGAAAAATACATACGGCACGGGTTGCTTCATGCTTATGAACACAGGCGAGAAAATTGTTAGTTCCGACAAGGGGCTGCTTACCACCGTTGCGTGGAGAAAAGGGGGCAAAACGCATTATGCTCTTGAAGGCAGTGTTTTCATGGCGGGAGCCATAGTTCAGTGGCTCAGGGACGAGATGAGGCTTATAGAAAATGCCTCAGAAAGTGAAAATGCGGCTTCAAAGCTTGATGACAACGGAGGGGTGTATATGGTTCCGGCATTTGTGGGGCTTGGCGCTCCGCATTGGGACATGTATGCAAGAGGCATAATAGTCGGACTCACAAGAGGAAGCGGCAGGGACCATATAATAAGAAGCGCCCTTGAGTCCATAGCCTACCAGTCAAAGGATGTCCTCGAGGCCATGCAGTCCGATGCCGGGCTTGTGTTGAGGGAGCTCAGAGTCGACGGGGGAGCGGTCCAAAACGGATTTTTGATGCAGTTTCAGGCGGATGTGCTTTCGAGGAATGTAGTGAAAGCTCAAATAAGCGAGGCCACGGCTTTTGGCGCGGCGGCTCTTGCGGGGCTTGCCACAGGATTTTGGGAAAGCGAGGAAGCCATAGGCCAAATGATCAAGGCGGAAAAAATTTATTTGCCGGCCATGGAAACAGAAAAAGTCGAAAAGATCTACAGGGGATGGACAAAAGCGGTCGAAAGGGCCAAGCATTGGGAAGGGTCTTGAGCATTGCACAAATAAATGTTTCCATATGCCTTTTGGTGGTTATAATGAATAAGGCAGCATGAATTCTTTTGCGGCCGTAAAATTTCAACTTTGGGATTGCCGTTTCAAACGCTGCAACGGCAGGTGGACATGAAAGGGAGGTTTGCATGAAAATTAAAGTTCTGGACATAGTGTCCGATGTGCACAACGAAGGCTATATTGACAACACGCTTGTCGATTTCCTTGGCGAAATAGAAGAAAAGACCGGAAGGGAATTTGAACATGTAAAGCCACTTGATTTTGACGGAGAGGGTTTCCATTTCATATTCATTAAGTCCGGAGGGACAGAAGGCGTTTTCAGGCAACTTTACCCGAGGCTCAAGCCTCCTTTTGTGCTTTTGACGAGTGGAATGCACAACTCGCTTGCGGCATCCATGGAAATAGCATCCTTTCTTAGGGACAAGGAGCAGGGTGTGGAGATAATCCACGGAGATGTTTCTTATATAGCAAGACGCATGGAAAACATATTCAAGATAATGTCGGCGACTGAAAAGCTTGGAAATATGCGTCTTGGTGTTGTCGGAAAACCATCTGACTGGCTTATAGCAAGTGATGTCGACTACGGCCAAATAAAGGACGCCCTCGGAATAACATTGGTTGACATAGGCATAGACGAGCTTCTTGAAAACATAGAAAAAGCTGACAGTTTTGCTGACGATGCTTATGCAGACATACGAAAAAAGTCCTTTGATAAAAACATTACAGACGGGGCGCTTGCAATATATTCGGGCCTGAAGTTTATTGTGGAAAAATATAATCTGGACGGATTCACCCTCAGGTGCTTCGACCTTCTCGACCCTCTCGAAAACACAGGATGCCTGGCCCTTTCGCTCTTTAACGACGAGGGCGTGCCGGCGGGATGCGAGGGAGACATACCGGCGCTCCTTTCAATGGCGATACTCAAATGTCTGGTGGACCAGCCGTCCTTTGTCGCCAATCCCTCGAGAATTGATGCTGACAAAAATGAAATGGTTTTGGCCCACTGCACAGTGCCTATGAGCATAACAGAAGGATACGAACTGGAAACCCATTTCGAGTCAGGAATAGGAATAGGAATAAGGGGAAAGATTCCGGAAAAGGATGTTACGGTCTTCAAGCTTTCGAGAAAGGCGGACAGATATTTTGTGTCCAGGGGAGAGGTTTTGAAAAACCTGAGAGACCCGAATTTGTGCAGGACCCAGATCCATGTCAAGCTGGAAGAGGATGTAAACTACTTTCTCACAGCCCCGCTTGGAAACCATCATTTGGTTTGTATGGGAGATCATGTTGATTTGATAAACGATTTTTTCCAATGGCTGTAAAAAGTCTTTGGATTGGTTTACAATAACATTACAAAAACGAAAAGCCGGGGCCTTGAGCCCTGGCTTTTGATATAATCGAAACATATATAAAAAAAGATTTCCGGGAGGAAAAATGAACAGAGGATTAAGATTTTTTGGAGCCTTTTTTTTGGCGGCATTCGTCTTTTCGAGCACGGCTTACGGCCAGACCGAAATAGGTGTAAGATTGAACGGAAATTTGATAAATTTTAAAAACGAACCGTTAATAATAAACGACCGCACAATGGTTCCCTTTCGTGAAATATTCGAATACTTTGAGGCGAATGTTGAATGGGACGAAAAAGAAAGAAGCGTCACGGCAGAGCGCGATAGAAAAACAGTTAGCCTGAAAATAGGTTCTGCCGATGCGATTGTGGCCGGGAAAGCCACAAAACTTGATTCACCCCCGGTCATAATCGATTCCAGGACATATGTTCCACTCCGTTTCATTGCCGAGGGTCTCGACGCTTCAGTGTCATGGAACGGGCAGACCCGTACAGTGTCCATAAGCACCAACTTGCCTGTAAGCCTTGGAGATTCATGGCAGGAAGTGGGGAAAAAGCTTGGAGAACCTTCCCTGTCCCTTCTCAGCCACTACGGCTTCGACTGGTACGTATACAACAGCAACTACCACAATTATTATCAGGTTGGATATAGAAACGGAAAAGTCACGGCTATTTTCACCAATTCCTCTTCATATGAAAGGAATAACGGTTTTAAGCTGGGACTTGAGCCTTTGCAGGCAAGGGACTATTTTGGAACCGAAATTTCAAGAATAAAAAAGGGAAACACCTATTTCATGCTGCCGCAAGGTCCCCACGACACCTTCAAGGCGGAAAACAGTTATGTGACGCTTTTTTATGATCAATACGACAACAGAGTCTCGGGGATTTTGGAAATTGCGGAAGATGAAGAAATGAAGCTCGACGGATACTATGGCAGTCCCAGCGATTTGCTTGTTAAAAGTTATGAAAGGCAAATTTTTGAACTTGCAAACACAGAGAGGGTGAAACGGGGCTTGCCGCCGCTTGAGCGGAATCAGACTGCCCACTATACTGCCCAAGGTCATAGCCAGGACATGGCCCTGAATGGTTACTATTCGCATTACGACCTCTTAGGGCAATCGCCTTTCGAACGCATGAGCCTCGCTGGAATAAATTATGAAAATGCAGGGGAGAACATAGCGGCAGGAGAGCAGAATGCTTTTTACGTACATTACGACTGGATGAATTCGACGGGGCACAGGAAGGCAATACTTGGAGACTATGATTCGGTAGGAGTTGGAGTCGCATTTGGAGGAAGCTACAAGGCATATTATACACAGCATTTCATAAGCTTTTGAATGAAAACAAGCAATATGTTTAAGCGGCTGTTTGGAGCGTTTAAACATATTAAATTTTTGTTTCGAGGTTTAAATTTTTATTATAAGGGGTATTAAAACAAGAAGCATCAATATAACTGCCACAAGCAGTTTGAGGCGGTTTTGTTTTTTTAAAGGCAGATATCTCCAAAGGAAAGGGAGTGGTTGAATTTTTTACAAAAGCAATGCTTTAGGCCGCTTTATCAATGGTAAAATAATGATTTAACCCAATGGATACGATAAAGGCAAACCCGCCGGAAGGCGGGGTCGCAAAGCCAAGAGTCCGTCCGTCGATACAATAATCGCACCCCTTACATAACAGCGAACTCAGGACAGTCTGGCTGCCGTAGATTGATTACGGCGGTTTTTTGATTTTTTGGGAGAAAACAAATATTTTTGAAAGGAAGTGAGTTTATGAAAAAGCTTTTGTCCTTTACATTGATTTTTGCTCTTGTGCTTTCATCCGTAAGTTTTGCTTTTGCAGAGCCTGATACATGGGCTTTCAAAAATAGTGATACGGGAAAACTGCAAGCATACGACGAGTTGCAAAATCGTTGGGAGCAGTCGAACATAAAGGGATACAAGGAATTGGAATACGTGTCTATGAGATATGTCTCCAAAGACAATAGTGTTACTCAATACGGAATAGAATTCGATTACTATGAAAATGGTGATTCTGAAAAATACGGTTTTGACGATGTTCGCTCCGAGGTTGTTTTCTACAAGGCTTCGGGAGATGTCATTGATATGTCGGGGAGATATACAACCGATATTGTGAAGTCGACAACATCTGGAAAAATGACCTTTACAATTGAAATAACAAGTTCAAGCGGTTTGCCTGCTGAGTTTGCGATGGTGTTTGAAGCGAGACTTGCGGGGCCGGGTCAGTCCAGCCAGTGGTCGGGCGCCAGTCTACACGCAAGAATGGTTGGAACCGGAAACAAAGAGGTAAGTATTGTTGCCCCACCATATGCAACCATTGAAGTTATAAAAGAATTTACAGGGCAGGAAAGACCCGATAAAGTTGTGATACATTTTGACGGCGATTCGGGAAACTATGAAATAACTCTCGATTCATCATGCGCCTGGAAAGGGATGATTCCAAATGTGGAGCCAGGTGAGTATACAGTGTCGGAGGAATTCATTAGCGACAACTGGCAAGTGGAAGATATCCCGGAAACAGTTAATGTGGTTATAGAGGAGACAGTTCAAGTTACTGTAACCAACACATATGATCCGCCTGTTACAACTTCGGGAAGCATAACCTTTGTTAAGGAGTGGGAAGGTGACTTTGTACCCGAATCCGGTTATGTGAAATTTACTGTAAATGAAGAATATCCGTTTGCAACAGTTGAATATCCAAGCTGGACGACAATAGTTGAAGAACTGACACTCGGGACATACAACCTTACTGAGGAATGGGTATATGAAACAGGAGATCAAACTTATTACAATGTTTCAGGAATTCCGCAAACAATTGAGTTGACTGAAACAACGCCGGACGCGACATTTACAGTTGTAAACCATATGAATCCGCCAACCGGCGATGTCATGTTCGAAAAGGAATGGATTGACGATGCTCCTGCTGAAGTTACGACTGTTTCTACATTATGGACGCCGTATGGAGGTGGCGAGTCAACTACCGTTTCGATGTATGAATCGACATCGTGGAGCACCCTTGTGGAAGATGTGCCGTTGGGAAAATACACAGTTGAAGAAATTGGGTTGCTTCCGGGCTGGACCTCAGAGATCGAATACAAAGTGGGCGAAGGCGACTGGACGGACTATGGTGATTATGTGACTGTTCCAAAAGACGACACGCTTTACATCAAGTTTATTAACGAATACGGAAAAGGCGACGTCATGTTCGAAAAGGAATGGATTGACGATGCTCCTGCTGAAGTTACGACTGTTTCTACATTATGGACGCCGTATGGAGGTGGCGAGTCAACTACCGTTTCGATGTATGAATCGACATCGTGGAGCACCCTTGTGGAAGATGTGCCGTTGGGAAAATACACAGTTGAAGAAATTGGGTTGCTTCCGGGCTGGACCTCAGAGATCGAATACAAAGTGGGCGAAGGCGACTGGACGGACTATGGTGATTATGTGACCGTTCCAAAAGACGACACGCTTTACATCAAGTTTATTAATACCTATGAAGAGTTTCCTACCGGGATGGTTAAAGTGCAGAAACTCTTCGAGGGCGTTGATGAATTGGAAGGCTTCGAGGACATGGAATTCACAATCCAATTCACACTGAGATTCCCGGATGGTGAAACGGTAAATACAATCACAAACACCTATACCGGAAGCGAATGGCTTGCTACACCGAGATACTTCAACGGAATTCCGGTTGGATCGGGATATGTGGTGGAAGAAACCATTTTTGAGATGACAACACCGCTTGCAGGCGATTGGTCTTGGATTGTTTCACCCACAGCTTTTGCGGTTTTGGATGGACAAACCATGCTTGTTGAAGTGACTAACACTTATAATCCATACCCCGTCGATATTACAAAGACGGTAAGTCCTGTTTCTCATTACACAGGCAGTGGACCGGTAACTTATACGGTCAGGTTCACAAACAACAGCGAGACAACTTTCGATGCATTTTGGGTTCAAGAAGGCGAGTCAAGTTGGTTCAATCCTGATAATGCCTCGAATTTTAATTCGGACATGGATGGCAATCCGATTACGACAAATGGTGACATATTCTTCAACGACGGACCGCACGAGATTCCTTTCGGACCTGGTTCGGTAGTTACTGCGACATGGACCTATACTTCCAACACGCTTGGAGTCGGAGAATATTTGAATTCAGTGACTGGGACTGCTTACATGGAAGTTTGCGAGTATCTTTCTAGAGTTGCTGTAGCTGACGGAGATGGCGAAATATGCACCATGACCGCTGTTGCCTGGGACAATGACGATGCAACACTTACAATCAACAGAAGATCTGTTTCCCGCGACGACGATCCGGGAGTCCGCATAGAGAAAAGTGTGGATGTGGACGAGGCTTCCGTCGGAGATACTGTAAACTATACAATAGAGGTCAGAAACACAGGAGACGTTTCACTCAGAGATGTAATGGTTGTTGATGATATCATCGATGTAGAGTGGGATATCGGAGACCTTGGCAGAAACGACAGCATAAGTGAAGACTTTGAATACGAGATTCAGGAAACTGATTTTGTGAACGGAGTTTTCGAAAACATCGCCGAGGTTACAGCTGACTCGAGAGAGGGCAAGGCAAGTGATACAGACGATGCGGTTGTGGAAGAGGAAACAATAGATGTTCCTCCAGTAACTCCACCCGAAACGCCACCCGAAATAGTAGTGCCTCCGGAAATTCCGCCGCAGGCATTGCCCCAGACCGGACAAGTGGCTCCCGAGCTCTTCTACGGATTAGGCTCGATTCTCATGGCTGCAGGCTACGGACTTGGAAGAAAGAAAAAAGACTGATTCAAGACTTTAAAAAAGTGGTAAAATTAAATAAGTAGTGTTACCTGAGGGGAGCGCTTGCGCTCCCCTTTTTCAGATTTATCATAAACAAGAATTTCAAAGATGTCGAAAGGACAACTTAAGGATATTTCGGATAGTGGAATTACTTTTCTTGCCTTGGAATGTTTAATGGGTTTGATACAGCAGGTAGAAATTTGTTCCTTGCCGGGAATTGGCAATGTTTTTGCCTTTGTATATAAATGCACACTGCCAACTGCCCACTGCTTACTGAACACTGTTATTAATCTTTCCACTTGCTACTTTCCACTTTTGGGAGGATCAGATATGAATAAAAAACTGGCATGGCTTTTTGTTGTTGCAGGCATTATGCTGATAGCCTATCCTTCAATTAAAGAATACATGGAGGTAAGGGATCAAGCCGGGCTCCTTGAAGAGATGAACGACACCTATGAGGAGGCGGAAGAATCCGCAATTGAAGAGGACCACGAGGTGGAGGTTAGCTTCGAGGTGCTTTATCCTGTTGACGACTATGACAAGGAAAGCATCTCCAAGATAATGAAAATACCGTCGATAGACTTGACGGTTCCAATAGTTGACGGCATCTCGGACGCCAACCTCAAGATAGCCCCCGCCCGTTTCGAGACATCGAAACGTCCAGGTGAAATGGGCAACTTTGCGGTTGCCGGACATCGCTACTACACATACGGGCGTGACTTCAACCGCCTCGGCGAAGTGGCGGTGGGAGACAAAATAGAGATTATAGTCGGCACGAATTCATATATTTATACCGTTACTGAAGTTTTTGTAGTAAAGCCGGAGGAAATATGGGTTTTGGACGATGTGCCCGGAATGAGGACCATTACTCTCGTTACCTGCACGCCCATAGGCGTTGCCACCCACAGGCTGATTGTCAGGGGAGAGCTTACGGAATACAAAAAGACTGAGACCAGAACAGTAAACTGATCCAAGGCAAATTATTGAATATTCAGAAAACAATAGAAATATGCTTGACAAAACAAGAATGCCATGGTAGCATTAGTTAGATAGATATGTAAATGATTTTAAACTTACAAGCGATAAAGGCAAACCGGCTGAAAGTCCGGGACGCAAAGCTATAGGGTCTTCCCCGAAAGGAAAGGCAGCCAGCCGCCGAAAGGCAAGTTTTTTTATTTTTCCAGACAAACAACTTTCAAACGATAAAGGCAAAACCGGTGAAAACCGGATACGCAAAGCTAGAGGGCCTTCCCCGAAAGGAAAGGCAGCCAGCCGCCGAAAGGAGAGTTTTTTATGCGCAGGATATTGGCGCTTACAGTCACTATAATTGTAATAGCGATGACAACGATGGGAGTTTCTGCCCAGGAAATAGATTCTATAGAAAATCTTGAAAATGGAACTGTCATGGTCAGGTATGAAAATGAAAGCGAAAAAGCAATAAAGCTGATGGTTGAAAAATCGGGAGAGAGATTCTTCTATGACTTGGACGAGGATTACGAATCCATTCTACCGCTTCAGTCGGGAGATGGAACTTACAGAATCTGCGTTCTCGAGCAAAAAGCAGACAACCGTTATAGGATTGCACTTAGCAAAAGGATTGAATATGCAACTAAAGCTTCTAATGAGTGCTTTACAAACAGGAGTGACTTAATCGATTGGGAACAGACAGACCCCATATACAAAAAGGCTCTTGAGCTTACAGAAGGACTCGAAACAGACAAAGAAAAAATCATGGCTGTATATTCGTTTGCAATAAACGAATTCGACTACGATTACGACAAGATAAACCATATAGACGGAAGCTACGTGCCGGATCCCAACACAATGCTTAAAGAGAAAAAGGGCATATGCTACGACTATTCCTCAGCCTTTGCCGCAATGCTTCGCATAAACGGAATACCCACGCGGCTTGTGAAGGGGTACAATAATGAAATCGATGTCTATCACGCATGGAACCAAGTATACAATTCAGAGACCGGTCTTTGGGTGACTGTAGACACAACATTCGATGCATATTACCTCGACAACGGAGTGGATTTTTCCTTCGAAAAGAGCGGCATGAATTACTCGGTTGACCAAATCTTTTAAAAGAAAGAATAAGAAACGCCTTCCCATACAGTTGGGGAGGCGTTGTTTTATTGACTTCTGCAAAACAGCCTGCAGTTGGCAGTTGTAAGTTGGCAGCAAGTACGGACCAGTGGGCAGTAAGCAGCCTGCAGTTTGCAGTAAAAACAAAAGCATTAAATCGAAAAATTCCAGAGTTTTACATTTGCTCTTTGCTTTTAATCTTTGCTCTTCCTTCCTACTTTCCACTTACTACGTTCCACTGTTCTTACTGCCCACTGCAAGCTGTTTTCACTTTCCACTTGCTACTTTCTGCTTACTACTTACTACGTTCCACTTTCTTTACTCTTTGTTTTTGCTTTTAATCTTTGCTCTTCCTTCCTACTTTCCACTTACTACGTTCCACTGTTCTTACTGCCAACTGCAAGCTGCTTGCAGTTTTTTTACTTGTGAAGAATGACGGACATCTTCTTGTAAATCATAAGTGTTACCAATGATATTGCCGCTCCCTTTATGAGGTTGAAGGGTACAATAGCGTATAATATCAGGGTTTTCATATCAGTTATTGCGGCATTAGCAACCTTGCCCATCTCTATTATCACATCAAGAGGCATTAGTTTTGCGTAAAAGGGCAAGAGTATGAAATAATTGGCCAGTCCGCCGGCGATTGCCATTGAAACGGTTCCGACTGCCAATGCCTTTAAGGCCTGGGTTTTGGACTTTTTCATCTTATAGATGTAGCTTGCGGGGAAAACCAGTGCGGCTCCGACGATGAAGTTTGCGAGTTCGCCTACCCCTGCGGTTGAGGTTCTTGTGATGAAATGCAGAAAATTCTTGATAAGCTCGATGGTTACGCCGACGGCCGGGCCCATTGCGAATCCTCCGACCAGCGCGGGCAAATCACTCAAATCAAGTTTCAGAAAGGCCGGGAACAGTGGGACCGGCATCTCTATCATCATTAGTACAAAAGCTATTACGGACAAGACCGATGTCTTGACCATTTTGTTTGTTGAACTTGTTCTTTTCATATTTTTCCTCCCAAATTAATATGCCCTGGATCAGGGATTCCAGGGCATCAAATATCGTTACAGTTTTCTTCTCTCATCCAGACTTTAACTGTCGGCTTCGGAAACTATCCGAATCAACCGATTTCTCGGCTCGCGGGCTTTACCGCCGGTAGGGAATTGCACCCAACCCTGAAGAAAATATTCAATTTTCTAAAAGAATTATAGCACCGATTTTTTTTTTAGTCAAGATGTGATTGGCAAAAATGGGTTGACAAACTCATGGCGGGTTTGTGGTAGAATGAATCAAAAGATCATTTGTACTGGAGGCTGACCGTTATGCTTGAATCGATAGTTTTGGGATATCTGCTTGGTAATGTTCAGACGGCGTACTTTATCGGAAAAATCTTCGGTAAAATAGACATAAGGGGTAAGGGCTCATCCAATGCAGGGGCTTCTAATGTCACCCAAGTTATGGGATGGAAATTCGGAGTTTTTACCGCCCTTGTTGATATGCTCAAAGCTTTTATGGCGGTTAAAATTTCCTTTTTCTTTTTCGGAGGAAACCTGCAGGCTTTCACAGCAGGAATATTTGCGGTTTTGGGGCACATGTTTCCTTTCTATTTAAAATTCAAGGGAGGAAAGGGCCTGGCTTCGCTTGTAGGTATGATGTTGGCCTTCGAGCTTGAAATAGGATTGGCGATGATGGCATCAGTGTTTTTTTTGACCATAGTCACGGACTATATTGTTGTGGGGTCTCTGACTGTTTATTTGGGATTGCCGATCCTTCTTTATTTTTATGGTATGGAAAAAGCAATACTGATTGAAAGTGCCGCGCTTGCGCTTTTGGGACTTTGCATGCATATTGGCAATATAAAAAAAATAATCAGGAAAGAAGAAAAAGGTCTTCGAGCCACAATAAGAAGTAGAAAGTAGGAAGTAGAAAGTAGAAAGTGGAAAGTGGAAAGTGGAAAGGAAAAGCAAAAACAAAAGAAAAAGCAAAGGCAAAGAGTAAAGTACAGTGGAAAGTAGAAAGTAGAAAGTGGAAAGAGGAAAGGAAA
>Ga0209943_1000008_pt1 | contig 132064 bp, 100 predicted proteins | sample SalPonR1_B_D2_MG_FD_185698 | JGI IMG/M metagenome (GOLD analysis project Ga0209943, IMG submission 185698) | Salt pond soil microbial communities from South San Francisco under conditions of wetland restoration - Salt Pond MetaG R1_B_D2_MG... ... | reverse complement strand
AGACGAGCGCCTCGGCTACGACGAGCCGGCGGACGTACCGACGCCGGAGGGTGCCGAGACCGGCGATCAGGGCACCGTGCTGACCACGGAGCCCGGCATGACCGAAGGCGATGCCGGCGAGCCACTGCTGATCGCCCGCGCCGAACTCGAACCCACCGAGGGCAACGAGGCCCGCGGCACGATGACCTTCTCCAGAGCCGCGGGTGCCGTGGTCATCGACGGGGAGCTGATGGGCCTGCCGGAGGGACGTCACGGGCTGCATATCCACGAGAAGGGAGACTGCTCCGCGCCGGACGGCACCTCCGCCGGCGGCCACTTCGCGCCCGACGGCGATCCGCACGGATCGCCGGACAGCCCGCCGGGGCAGCACCACGTGGGCGACCTCGGCAACATCGAGGCCAACGAGGAAGGCTATGCCCTCGTGAACGTGGTGGACGCGGAGATGACTCTGGACGACGGGCCGAAGAGCGTGCTCGGCCGCGCCGTCATCGTGCATGCCGGCGCCGACGACTTCGAGACCCAGCCCACCGGCGCTGCGGGTGCCCGACTCGCCTGCGGCGTCATCACCGAGGTGCCGCGAGCGGCCCCGCCCGAGACCGGGTAGGAGGGGATTTATCCCCGATTCATTAAACAAATCGGGCCTGAAGGCCCTCCTACGATCAATCAGCGGGTGTAGCGCAGGACGTAACCCACGAACGGCCCGCTCGGGCACTCCTGCGCGATCTTGGGCGAAGGGTGATGCGTGTAACCCCGCTCCTGCATGGCGCGGGTGAAGCGGGAGGCGTTGCCCCGGCCGGGATCGACGACGATCACCTCGCAATGCTCCCGCGCATGGCGATCGATGAAGCCTGCCAGCGCATCCACGTGCTGCCGCTCGTAGAGCAGATCGCTGCCGACGACGAGATCGAAGGTGCCGAGCCCCGTCTCCTCTTCGTACCAACTCGCGCGATGGAACGGGATGGGCTCGAGCCCGTTCAGCCGCTCGTTCTCCTTCAGGAAGTGACCGGCGGCAGGGTGATAATCCGTGGACGTGACGTCGGCGCCGCGGCCGGCCAGCATCAGGCTGGCCAGCCCGATGCCACAGCCCGCCTCGAGGATGCGCCTGCCCTCGACATCATAGTCCTGCATGAGCGACGCCAGCACCTCGCTGGAGATCCAGACGATGCCGAACAACGGCCATAACGCCGAGGAGATACCCAGCTTCTCGGCCTCGCCGCCTTCGTCGTGGAATTGCTGCACGTCGCGCAGGGTGCGGACGTGGATGTCCCGCTCGCCGAACTCCAGCGTCTGGTAGCGGTAGCGGATCAGGGACATGGCGCCTCCGGGTCGGCCCCGGGGAAGCCGCGGCGAGTACCGCACTCTAGCACTAAACCAGGACGCGGAGATGCGGCTTCCGGAGCAGAGCAGGCGGCGACCCTGGCCGCCGCCTGCGTTCGCTTAGACGAGACTCCGCCGGCGCTCAGAAGCGGAACCGGAGTCCAACCGACGGTACGCTCACCCAGTCGTTCAGACGGTAGCGTTCCCACTCCGCCGTGATCGACCACGCGGAACCGATACGCCAGTCGAATCCGACACCGTACATCCAGTCGGTGCCACTCTCGTTACCGGAGACGCGCCCGGTACCGCCGCTGATGACGCGAACGTCGATGTCCGCCTCCCAGTCGAAGGCCCCGGCGCGGGCGTACAGGGAGAAGCGTTCCGGCACCACCGGCCAGCTCAGTACAGCGGCAGCGAACCAGCCTTTACCGAGGGCCGGATGCACGGCGTAAGTGTCGCCGAGCAGAGCGTCGATCTCCGACGGAGACACCGTCGCGCCGAATTCGCTCATCACCTCCCCGAGCTCTACGTAACCCGCTTCCACGGCCAGCACCGGGTTGAAAGCGAAGCCGCCGTAGACTTTCCAGGCCGTATCGGAATCGTCCACTTCGGGCGTGTTGATGACCCATCCGCGGGCGGCGAGATCGCTCACCAGGTCGGGCTCGTCGTAGTCGGCATCCGCATAGCCGATGCTGCCGCCGGCGTACCAGCCGGTCTGTGCCTGGAGTTCGCCTGCCGGCGACAGCGCGATCAGCGCAGCGAGGCAGGCAAAAGCCCCAAAGCCGGCGCTGCTGCGCCGGGCCCCGACGAGCAGAGCCGTGAAGGCCAGGAGCAGGAGTTCCGGCCAGCCGGACGCACCCGAGCCGCCAACGCCGCGGATGCGAAGATCTACCGTGCCAATCACCTCGGTCACCTCCTCGTCGGTGTCATTGGCCGCCGCCGGGTCGTCGGCATCGCCACTCACCTCGACGTTGAGCGTGAGCGTTCCCGACTCGTCCGGCGCGGTGATGGTCAATTCCGCCGTCACGGTCGTCCCCGCCGCCATCTGGCCGATGCTGCAGATCAGTGCGCCATTCGCGATCTCGCAGTCGCCCTGATCGATGGTGGCCGAGCCGAAGGTGGCACCAGACGGCAGTATCACAGTCACCGTCACACCGGTGTTCGTGCTGGGGCCGTCGTTGTCCACCGTGATGGTGTAGGTGACCGTATCCCCGATCGATGGGGCCTGCGGGACGGAGGTCACATCGACCGCCATATCCGCGGACGGCGGATTCAGGTCGGTGAGCACGGTCGCAGTGTTGTTGCCGGGCACAGGATCCTCCTCTGCCGCCGCCACGACTGCCGTATTGCTCAGCTCCGTGGGCTCGGTGACGGGATCGGGGGTAACGATAATCGTCACCGTCGCGTTCGAACCGTCGGCCAGCGAGCCGAGGCTGCAATCGAGGGCTCCGCCGGTATCCGGGTCACCGCAGCTGCCGCTGCCCGTATCGGCCGATACGAAGGTCACCCCGGCCGGCAGGGTGTCGGTGAGGGTCACAGCAGTCGCACCGGCGGGACCGTTGTTGTCCACGGTAATGGTGTAGACCAGATCACCGGCATCGGAGAAAACCGGATCCGGGCTGGCAACCTTCGTGACTGCCAGATCGGCCTGAGCTGGTCCGGGCGCCACGACGGTCGTCTGGGCTGCCGCGGTGTTATCGGTCCCATCGGGGTCCGCCTGGTCGGCGGTCACACTCACCGTGTTGCCGATGGTCTCCGTCACCTCCACGATCGGGCTGGTGACCACGATGGTCCCGGTGGCCGTGTTACCCGAGGCGAGCGCCCCGAGTTCGCAGCTGACGACGACGGGGCTGCCGCCCGAAGTGCACGGCGTACCCTGCTCGAACGTCGCCGACACCAGCGTCACGTCGGGATCCAGCGTGTCCGAGACGACGACGCCGGTCGCCCCGTCGGGTCCGTTGTTGGTCACACGGACCGCATAGGTGACGTCGTTGCCGGCGGTCACCGGATCCGGGCTGTCGGTCTTCGTGACCGCCAGATCCGCCTGCGGCACCGCCCCGGGGGCGTATTCGTCCATCCCGATGTCTACCCTCGCGAGTCCGTCCAGGTCGCCATCGATCGGTCGGGCGTCACCTTCCCAGTCGAAGTCGGGACGGCCAGAGGCGTTGTTATCGCCGGCATCGATCGTCGGTGAGAACTCGCCCTGCCCCGGATCGCCACCGAGTGGATCGTTCAGTACGGGTGCGTCATCGATATTGCTGCTCGCGGTGAGTTCCGCGCCGGAGACGATGAAGAACGAATCGTTCGTATCCGGGAAGCCATCGGCCGGCAGCGTCGTGATGTCGTTACTGGAGAATTCGACGGTGGCCGGGATGTCGGAGAACGGATCGTTGTTGATGTAGATGTCGTCACCCTGCCCGGCCGCAGTGCCGCCATGGATGATGTTGTTGTAGATCCGCGCGATCCCGCTACTCCCGCCGATCGTCATATAGGCGTTCCCGCCATCGCCGCTCGTCGCATTGTTGTCGACAAGCGTATTGTTGGTGATCGTTGCGAAGCCCTCGTTGGTGCCGGTGTAGAAGCCGCCCCCGGTAAGGGCCTCGTTGCCGGCGAAGCCGGTGTTCACCATGAACAGACCGCTCCAGCCGTCTGCCAGGTGAAGCCCGCCACCCTCGCCGCTCGATGCGACGTTCTGGATGAAACCCGTCAAGGCGAATTCCACGGAACCGGCTGCCAGCCAGGCGCCACCTCCCTCGACGGCCGAACAGCCCTGGAACAGCACATCGAGGATGTTGACGGCGCTTGCCAGGCGGAAGGCGATGTCACCTGGATCGATGCCCTCCACGACCAGGCAGCCGCCCTTGCCGCTCGGGGCATCACTGTTCAGGAAATCCACGTCATCGACGAGGACACCGCCCGCGTAGCCGACGTAGGCTGCGCCGCCGTCGCCGGAAGCGCCGTTGGCGTCGAAGATGACGTCCCGGATCGTGATCTGGAACTCGCTGACGCCCTCTGCACGTATGTACAGCGCGCCACCATTGTTGGCGGCGGAATTACCCTCGTACACGCTGCCGAGGATCTCGACGCCGGCCGATTCGACCAGCACCGCGACGGCGCCGCCGTCATCCGGTGTACCGAGCGCGTTACCTTGCCGGAAGGTCAGGTTGCGGACAGAGACGAGCACCGCTCCGTCTGACGCGGCCGTGGTGTCGATCCGCAGGATCGAGACCGTTGTCCCGCCATCGAGTATACGAGTGTCGGAATCGAATCCGTCGATTGTCAGCGAGAAACCCTCGCTGGCGGCCGCCGTGTAAGTCAGCGGCGTGGCGATGTTATAGACGTTGCCGGTGCAACCCGCGCCCGAACAGACGCCCACGTTGATGATGTCGTTTTCCCCGTTCGCCTGCGCGCTGGTCAGCGCGCTCTGGAATTCTCCGGGGTTAGTGACGTTGAATTCGGCTGCATCGACTGCCGCAGCCGAGCCCAGGCAGGTAACTGCCAGAACCAGCAGTGTACTGATATTTCGCATGGCTCACTCCCTTGCATTTGCATGCTCGGGAAGTCGCCCGCGGCTGGTGTGGATCCTGTTGTCGATGACGCCAGAAATCCAGCGCCGAGCTGTGGAGCGGCTCCCCGCTCCTGTACGACGATTAGCCCACAGATCGGGCGGACTGGCAATTCCGGAAAACCCCGACAGACGGGACTTAATTCACGCGCCCGGCCGCAACAGCCGCTACTGAATACGCTTCTCGTGCCCCTCCCAATAGGGCTCGCGCAGCTCGCGCTTCAGCACCTTCATGGCGCCGGACAGCGGCAGCGGCTCGGCCCGGAACTCCACGGACTTCGGCGTCTTGTAACCGGCGATGGAATCCTTCGCATGAGCGATGATGTCGTCCTCCGTCACCTCGGCGCCTTCCCTGGGCACCACGATGGCATGCACCTGCTCGCCCCAAAGGTCGTGGGGGATGCCGATGACCGCCACCTGGGCCACGGCCGGATGGGTGGAGATGGCATTCTCCACCTCGGCCGAGTAGACGTTCTCGCCGCCGGTCACGATCATGTCTTTCACCCGGTCCACCAGGAAGAGGTAGCCCTCGGCGTCCAGGTAGCCGGCGTCGCCGGTGTGGTACCAGCCGTCGCGGAAGGCCTCGGTCGTGGCGTCGGGCTTGTTCCAGTAGCCCTCCATGAAGTTGCCGCCGCGGGCGCAGACCTCGCCCACCTCATTCGGCGGCAGCACGGTGCCCTCGGCGTCCTGGACGCAGAGATCCACGCCCGGCACGGCCCGGCCGACGGAGCGCAGCCGGGGCCCGCCCTTCAGATGATCGTCGGTGGTCAGCATGCACAGGACCGAGGAGCACTCGGTCATGCCGTAGCCCTGCTGGATCTCCAGCTCCGGCAGTATTTTGAGGAGCGTGTCCAGGATGGCCGCCGGCATCGGCGAGGCGCCATAGGTGAGCTGGCGCAGGCTCTTCAGCGCCTCGGGGCGGAACTCCGGATGCTGCAGCATCATGCCGACCATGGTCGGCACCATGGTGGTCTGGGTGACCTGGTGGGCCTCGATCAGCTTCAGCACGGCGCCCGGCTCGAACATGGGCATCGTGACCAGCTTGCTGCCCGAGGTGATGGTGGCCAGGCAGCCGACGATGGAGGCGGCGTGGAAGACGGGCGTCTGCATGAGATTCACCTCGTCCGGCCGCCGTCCCATCACCATGGCCACGTGATAGGTGTTCAGCATCTCCGCTCGCTGGGAGCAGACGACGCCTTTCGGCAGGCCGGTGGTGCCGCCGGTGTACATGAGAACGACGGGATCCGTCTCCTCGGGCTCCGGCGGCAACTCCGGCTCGGAGGCCTCCAGCAGTTCGTCATAGGTGAGGTCGTAGGGCGCCTCGGTCGAGCCGGGCTGACCCACCAGCACGACCTGCTCGACGGGGCAGTCGGCGCCGCCGATCTGGCGGGCCTGGGCCAGCAGCGGCGCGAAGGTGGCATCCACGAACACCACCCGGGTGCCCGAGTCGCGCAGGATGTAGTCCAGCTCTTTTCCGGCGAGGCGCAGGTTCAGGGGGTTGATCACGCCGGTACCGAGGAAGGCGGCGTGGTAAAGTTCTATGAACTGATGGGAATTCATCGACATGACGGCGTAGCGGTCGCCCTTGCCGATGCCGAGGCGGTTGCGCAGTCCGTGGCCGAGCCGGAACACCCGGTCGGCATGCGTCTCGAGCGTCGCGCTGTAGGCGCCGTCGGCGATCACGTGCCGGTCGCCGTACAGGCGCAGTGCCGGCAGGAATTGCTGGTGGTAGACGAGTTCCTTCACAGTTTATCCCCCATTGTGCTCCCCCATGGAATCCGGACGCAGAGTATACCGATCCCGCCAGCGGCGGTATGGACGCTCGGGCGTCACGGGACCTTACCGCAAAATCGGGTTTTTGGAATCACGGCCAGCCACGGAGACTCCTTAAGATGAAATCGGGAAAACTTTTCGGACTCCTCGTCGCCTCCCTCGCCTGCGCCTCCGCCGGCACCGCAACGGCGGACCAGCGCGACGGCAACCTCTCCGAGCATATGCACGAGCACTGGGAGCGCATCACACAGATCCAGGCCGCACTCATCCGCGGCGATCTGGCCGCCGTACGGGAGCCGGCGGAATACCTGGCCACGCATCCCACGCCGGCGGCGCTGCCCGGCCAGTGGGAAGAGTACGTGGACTCCATGCGCGCGGCGGCACGGGCCGCCTTCGAAGCGAAGGACTTCACCGCCGCGGCCACCGCGACGAGCCTGATGGGCAACGCCTGCGGCAGCTGCCACATGGACAGCGGGATCGAGGTGCGCTTCGACATCTCCGAGCCGCCCGGTTTCGAGACGGACACGGTCTCGCACATGATCCGCCACCAGTGGGCGGCGGACCGGATGTGGGAAGGCATCGTCGGACCCTCGGAGGTGGCCTGGTCCCGGGGCATCGACGCGCTGCTGGAAGCGCCGCTGACGCCGCATGAACTGAAGGGCGGCGGCGAGCAGCCGGAACGGGTCAGGAAGATGGCACGGCGCATCCACCAGCTGGCCGGCAACGGCATGATGGCGAGCGGCGGCAACGAGAAGGCGGAGATCTACGCCGAGTTCCTGGCCAACTGCGCCGCCTGCCACACCACCCTGAATTAGAATTAGGTGCCGGACCGAACTTTTGCAACTTTTGAAACTTGTTCTGCCGCCCAACCGGGGCGGTAGCCGCTCGCGCAAAAGGTGAGCAGGAAGACCTTCCTGCAGCGCTTCGTCCAGGGCATGGAGCCCTGGGTGTTCCTGCCGGCCGCAGCCGTCGTGATCCTGTTCGTCCTCCTGGGGGCGGTGTGGACCGACACTGCCCGCACCATTTTCGACGCGCTGCAGAACACCATCGTCGAGAAGCTCGGCTGGTTCTACATCCTCTCGGCCACGACGCTGCTCGGCTTCGTGCTCTGGCTCCTGGTCAGCCCGTACGGCCGGGTCCGTCTCGGCGGCGACGAAGCAAGGCCGGAATTCGGCTATCTCGCCTGGTTCAGCATGTTGCTCGCCGCGGGTATGGGCATCGGTATCGTGTTCTTCGGTGCCGCCGAGCCCGTACTCCATTACCTGGATCCGCCGGGCATGGAAGGCGGCACCCCGGAGGCGCTGCGCGAGGCGATGCGCTTCACCTTTTATCACTGGGGACTGCACCCCTGGGCGATCTACACGACGCTCGCCCTGCCGCTCGCCTATTTCCACTTCCGCCATAATCTGCCGCTGGCACCCCGCTCGCTGCTCTACCCGCTGATCGGCGACCGCATCTACGGCGGCATCGGCCATGCGGTGGACGTGCTGTGCACCGTGGGAACGCTGTTCGGCGTGGCGACCTCGCTCGGCCTGGGGGCCATCCAGGTCAATGCAGGGCTGGAGCGGCTGTTCGGGCTGCCTCAGGGCATCGGCTCCCAACTGGCGCTGATCGGCGGCATCACGCTGGTGGCCACCATCAGCGTGGTCTCCGGTCTGAACCGGGGCATCCGCTTCCTGAGCCAGTTCAATATCGGGCTGTCCGCGGCGATCTTCGCTTTCGTGCTGCTGGCCGGACCCACCGTCTACATCCTGGAGCTGTTCCTGGAGGGGCTGGGCTATTACCTGCAGAAGCTGCCGGCCACCAGCTTCAGCACCGAGCCGGGGTCCACCGACGGCTGGCACGAACAGTGGACGCTGTTCTACTGGAGCTGGTGGATTTCCTGGTCGCCGTTCGTCGGCATCTTCGTCGCGCGCATCTCGAAGGGCCGCACTGTGCGGGAATTCATCCTCACGGCGCTGCTGGTGCCGAGCCTCGGCAGCTTCCTGTGGTTTTCCGCGCTGGGTGGCACCGCGCTGCACATGGAGATCTTCGGCAGCGGCGGCGTCACCGAGGTTGTACAGGAGAACGAGGCCTTCGCGCTGTTCGCCGTGCTGGAGGCGCTACCCTGGCACGAGGTGACCTGGGCTGCGGCGACGTTGCTGGTGATCATCTTCTTCGTGACCTCGTCGGACTCCGGTTCTTTCGTGGACGACATGGTGACCTCGGGCGGCCACCCGAATCCGCCGAAGGCCCAGCGGGTCTTCTGGGCGGTCTCGGAAGGCACCGTCGCAGCGGTGCTCCTCTATGCCGGCGGGCTGACGGCGTTGCGCACTGCCTCCCTGACGACCGGCATCCCTATCGCCATTTTTCTGCTGGTGGCGGCGTACGGGTTGCAGCGCGCGCTGCGGTCGGAGGAGTAGGTGCCGGACCGAACTTTTGCAACTTTCTAAAGTTGTTTCCGGTTTCGGTCGCGAAAGGGGAGTTATCGTGCAGGCAGGCCGGGCGCCGAGGCGCTAGCTTTCGTGGGCGGCGACCGAAGGTGCCCGATGACTCGACCACGGCGACTCCATGTACCCGGCAGCCTGTACCACGTCATCCTGCGCGGCAATAACCGGCAGGAGATCTTCTTCTCGGCCGCCGATCGCATCTATCTCGACCAGCTCGTCGGGCGCGCGACCGAGAGCCTCGAAGCGCAGGTGCACGCCTATTGCTGGATGCCCAACCATATCCACATGGCAATTCGGGTCGGCGAGGCGCCGCTAGGCCGGCTGATGCAGTGGATCGCCTCGCGCTACGCCTTCCGCGTCAACCGGCAGCGCGAGGCGACAGGCCATCTGTTCGAGCGTCGCTACCGTGCGCTGCTGGTCGACGTGGATGCCTACGCGCTGCAGCTGGTCCGCTATATCCACCTGAACCCGGTCAAGGCCGGCCTCGTCTCAGATCCGGCGGACTATCCCTGGAGCAGCCACCGTTACTACCTCGGCGGGAATGCACCACCATGGCTGCGGACCGACTGGATACTTGCGATGTTCGGCCGCCGCCCGATCCGGGCTCGCGCCGCCTATCGGCGCTTCGTCGGCGACGCTCCCGACGCGGAGCTGCCGGAGGAGCTCCTGGCGGGTGACCCGGAAGACGAACGGCGGGCCGGCGCGGATCGGCTGCTGTCGGAGCCGAGCGATCCCGTCGACGCCAGGTCGGCCGACCGCGATCTCGAGGGGCTGATCGCGGCCGCCGCGGCGCGTCACGGCTGTGAAGTAGCCGCGATCACGGGGCCCAGCCGGGAGCGCCGGCTGGTGCGCGTGCGACGCGAGATCGCCCGGCAGGCCCGGGACCGGGGCGTCGCCAGCGTCGCGGAGATCGCCCGCCGCCTCAATCGGTCGGATTCGGCCGTCGCCAGACTGCTGAAAGGCTGAGAGCCGGCAACAAGTTGGAAAAGTTGCAAAAGTTCGGTCCGGCACCTCTAAGGGTTTCGGTTTGCCGCAATCGCCAGACCCTCCGTTATCCTCTAGTGTGTCAATTTGAGTTGGCATAACTGTTGTCATGCTCAACTGACATTTTGCGGTAGACAGGCAAACGGATGCTGAGCATTCCACTCTCCCGCCCGGCGGAGCCACACGCCGACGCGAGCGCGCCGCGGGCCATGATCGGCCCGAACGCGGTGCTGCAGACCCTGCGTGCCATCGCCGAACTGGAAGGCACGGCCTGCTACGAGGCTGTCGCTCGCGGCGCCGCCCTGCCCGCCACCGATCCCGACCGCATGATCCCGGAAGCCCTGTTCGTCCGGCTGGTGGAGAGCCTGCGGCGCACGCTGCCCTGGGCGCGCTCCGAAGCCGTGCTGCGGCTGGCCGGCGAATACACTGCCGACTACGTCGCCGCCAACCGCATCCCGCGGCTCTTCCGGCGGCTGCTGCGCCTGCTGCCGCCCCGGCTGGCCGTGCCGCTGCTGCTGGCCGCGTTCCGCCGCCACGCGTGGACGTTCGCGGGCGGCGGCCGCTTCGACACCGCCGGCGGCTACCCCGCCGACATCCTCCTCAAAGGCTGCCCGACCTGTCGCAATGCGCCCGAGGCAACGGCGGCCGGCGCCTATTACGAAGCGGCCTTCCAGGGCCTGCTGCGGCTCGCGGCCGACAGCGTGCGCGTCCACGAGACGGCCTGCGAGGCCTGCGGCGACCCCTGCTGCCGCTTTTCCATCGAGATCGAGGGCGCGAGCGCCCGCGGAGAGTCACCATGCGCATCGTGCTGATCCACCCCAACTACCATTCCGGCGGCGCCGAGATCGCCGGCAACTGGCCGCCCGCCTGGGTCGCCTACCTGGCCGGGGCGCTGAAGAAGCACGGCTACACGGACATCCACTTCATCGACGCCATGACCGGACACCTCGACGAAGAAGCCCTGCGCTCGCGTCTGGCACAGATCGGATCGGCCGACCTCGTCGGTTGCACCTGCATTACCCCGAGCATCTATCAGGCCGAGAAAACCCTGGAGATCGCCCGGTCCGTCTTCCCCGATGCCGTCACGGTGCTCGGCGGCATCCACGCCACCTTCATGTACGAGCAGGTACTGAGGGAGGCGCCCCACATCGACGTCATCGCCCGCGGCGAGGGTGAAGAAGTGCTGGTGAACCTGGTCCAGGCCGTCGAGAACGGCTCCCTGGAGCGCGACCGCCGCAGCATCCGCGGCATCGCCTTCGCCGAGGGCGACGAGATCGTGGCCACCCCCGCGCACCCGCCGATCAAGCAACTGGACGACCTGGAGCCCGACTGGAGCTTGCTCGAGTGGGACGACTACATCTACCTGCCGCTCGGCAAGCGGGTCGCCATCCCCAACTTCGCCCGTGGCTGCCCGTTCACCTGTTCGTTCTGCTCCCAGTGGAAGTTCTGGCGCTCCTACCGCATGCGCTCGCCGAAAAACTTCGTCGACGAGATCGAGAAACTCGTGCGCGACCACGACATCGGCTTCTTCATCCTCGCGGACGAAGAACCCACCATCAACCGGCAGAAGTTCATCGACCTCTGCCAGGAGCTGATTGACCGGGACCTCGGCATCGAGTGGGGCATCAACACCCGCGTCACCGACATCCTGCGCGACGAGGACATGCTGCCGCTGTACCGGAAAGCCGGCCTGGTGCACGTCTCCCTCGGCACCGAGGCCTCGGCCCAGCTGAACCTGGAGCGTTTCCGCAAGGAAACCACCGTCGCCGAGAACAAGCGCGCCATCAAACTGCTGCGCGACAACGGCATGGTGGCCGAGGCCCAGTTCATCATCGGGCTGGAGAATGAGACCGCAGAGAGCATCGAGGACACCTACAAGTGGGCCATGGACTGGGACTGCGACATGGCCAACTGGATCATGTACACGCCCTGGCCGTTCTCGGATCTCTTCGAGGAACTCGGCGACAAGGTGGAGGTGCGCGACTACGCCCGCTACAACTTCGTCACCCCCATCATGAAACCGGAGTCGATGACCCGCAGCGAGGTCTTCAACGGGGTCATGAAGAACTACCGGCGCTTCTACATGCGCAAGAGCCTGTTCAGCTACCCGTGGCTGAAGGACAAGTACAAGCGCAAGTACATGCTCGGCTGCCTGAAGGCGGCCATGAAATCCGGCTTCGAGCGCCGCTTCTACGACCTCGGCCGCATCAACTACCGGGGCCAGAAGGAGATCGACTTCAAGTTCGACCAGTCCCGGGTGCTCACGAAGGAAGAGCTGGCGCTGGCCGAGAGCAGCCGCCAGCGGGTCGGCAGCAGCTATCAGCAGGCCGGGGGGAGCAAAGCCGCCGCGGCGCTGGCCTGTGGCGGCGGGCCGGCGACGGGCCGCGGCAACGGTCGCGACGGCCGCGCCGTCGAGCCTCGGACCGCGGACGTTCTCACCTATTCGCCGAAGGCGGACGAGATCGTCGATCCTGCGGCGCTCCTGGGCGAGGCGCCGATCGACGAATTCTTCGATCCGCGGGGCTTCGCCAAGCAGCGCTCGCGGGCGAAGCGGCTGTCGGCGGTGAAGTAGCGCGGCGCTAGCGCCATTGCAAATTCGGACACGCGATTGCCGATACTGGCATCGCGCTCTCACCCTGCGCTAAGGTGAGTTCCTCCCCAGATAGAGACTGGTCACCGGCGCGGACGCGCCCGACCGGCGGAGGAAACCCGATACATGCGACATTTTCTGGCTGTGGCCGCCTGCCTGCTCGGCGGCGGACTGCTTCTCATTCCTTCCGCTCATGCCGGGAATCAGAGCGAGGCAAGCGAAGAGGTCGAGGGTGAAGACAAACCGCCACTGAGCGAAGCCATTCCCGACGACACGGCCGACGGCTTCGGCGTGGAGGACCTCAATCCCGATGAACTCGGTGTCGACATCGGCGCCGTGCGCCGGGTAGTCGTCATCGACGGATCGGAATCGTCCGCACCGATTCCTTACGAACTGGTGGTCACCGGCGAGATTCAGAAGGCAGAGGGCGACATCGCGGGCTTCCCTGCCACCATCAACGACAAGGCCAGCATCGACGGTGAAGTCGCGACCGGCCAGGTCCGCTCCGCGGTGGATGCGTACTACGTGTATGGCGAGATCCGGCGGATAGCACTGGGCGATCCCGACGCCGTTACGGTCTTCGTCGACGGCGATCGGGTGCAGGCAGAGACCCTCGCGGAGCCAGCCACACCGGACTGAGACCGATCTGCCGGCGCAGCCCGGGACGTCGCGGGAGCGGCCGCGTGAGCCGCGGCGACGAGAAGCGGCGACCGAAGGGCCGTCGATCCACTACAGTTCCAGCGTCACCCGCTTCACGCCGCGCTCCTCCGACTTCGGCGCAATCCGGAAACCGAGTGCCTTGCAGATGTGCAGCATGACCTTGTTGTCGTTCAAGACATCGCCGCCCAGCTTCCGGATGCCGACGCTGCGCGCGTAGTCGATCAGGCGCTCCATCAGGTAGACGCCGAGTCCCTGACCAGTCATCTCGTGGTGCACGATGATCGCGAAGTCGGCGTGCTCCCTGTCCGGGTCGGCGAACAGCCGCACCACGCCGTGTATGGGCGTCTTCCCCGCGATGCCCGGTTCGGTCAGCGCGAGCGCCATCTCCCGGTCGTAGTCCAGCTGGGTGAAGCGCGCGGCCATCATGTGGGTGAGCACCTTGATGGGCGCGTGGAACCGCAACCGGAGCTCCTCGGGGTTCAGGGTCTCGAACACCCGGTGCAACGACGGCTCGTCCTCCGGCATTATCGGGCGCAGCAGCAGTTTGCGGCCGTCCGGAAGTTCCAGCTCCTCCTCCAGCGACTTCGGGTAGGGCAGGATGGCCAGGCGATCCCGCGCATCCCGCTCCTCGCGCTGCAGGCGCACCCGGGCATCCAGCGCCACCACGCCGTCCGCATCCGCCAGCAGCGGATTGATGTCCAGCTCCGCGATCTCGGCAAAATCCGCAACGAGCTGGGCCACCTGCAGGATCACCGTACCGATCGCCTCCAGATCGGCGGCCTCGTGGTTGCGGTACCCGCACAGCAGCCGCCAGACCCGCGTGCGCTCCATCACGCGCTTTGCCAGCCGCATGTTCATGGGCGGAAGCCCAATAGCCGTATCGGCGATGGTCTCCGCCGCCACGCCGCCGTGGCCGAACAGGATCACCGGCCCGAACTGCTCGTCCTCCGTCGCGCCCACCAGCAATTCGAAGGCATCGGGCCGCGACACCATGGGCTCCACCACGAATCCGTCCACCCGCGCCTCCGGCCGCTGCGACTCCACCCGCCGCAGCATCGAGCGGGCGGCCTCCAGCACCGCCGTCTCCCCTTCCAGGTCGAGCGCGACGCCGTCCACGTCGCTCTTGTGCAGGATGTCGGGCGACTGGATCTTCAGCACGACCGCGCCGTCCAGTTCCGCCGCCCGCGCAGCCGCGTCCTCCGGCGTCTCCACACTCACGGCCTCCACCACCGGGATGTCGTAGGCGCGAAGGAGCGCCTTCGCCTCGACCTCCGGCAACCACTCCCGGCCTTCGGCCAGGGCGGCATCGATGATCTTCCGGGCCGCTTCCGTGTCCTGCGTGAAGCGCCGGGGCACGCTCGGCGGCGTCTCCATCAGCGAGCGCTGGTTGCGGTCGTAGTTGACGAGGTACATGAAGCCTTTCACCGCCCTCTCGGGGGTCGAAAACGTCGGGATACCGGCCTCGGCGCAGATCTCCCGCGGCTCCCCCGCGGACACCTCGCCCACGAAGCTGGTCAGGAGCAGCGGGCGGTCATGCGCCTCCCAGGTCGAAGCCACCCGTTCCGCGACGTCGCGGCCGGAGATGACGGCCGTGGGACAGTTCAGCACCACCGTCGCGTCCACCCCGGGGTCCTTCAGCACGATATCCAGCGCCCGGCTGTAGCGCTCACCGTCCGCGTCGCCGATCACGTCCACCGGGTTGCCCCGCGACCAGGTGGCAGGCAGCACCTCGTCCAGCGCCTCCAGCGACTCCTCGGACAACTCGGCCAGGTCGCCGCCCTGTCCGATCAGCTCGTCGGTGGCCATCACGCCGACTCCGCCCCCGTTGGTCACGATGCAGACTCTCTCGCCGCGCACCCGCTGCACCCGGCTCAGGATCTCGGTGGCGCCGAACAGCTCGCTGAGCTCGTCCACCCGCAGCAGTCCCGCGCGGCGGAAAGCGGCATCGTAGACGCCGTCGGACCCCGCCAGCGCGCCCGTGTGACTCGCCGCCGCCTTCGCACTGGCCTCGTAGCGACCGGCCTTCACGACGATGACCGGCTTCATGCGCGCCGCCGCCCGGGCCGCGGACATGAACTTGCGGGCGTGGGAGATGGCCTCGACGTAGAGCAGGATGGCGCTGGTGTCTTTCTGGTCGGCCAGGTAATCCAGCATGTCGCCGAAGTCGACGTCGGCCGCGCCGCCCAGCGACACCAGGTGCGAAAAGCCGATGCCGCGGGCCTGGGCCCAGTCGATCACCGAGGTGACCACCGCCCCGGACTGGGCGACGAAGGCGAGCTTGCCGGGCTCCGGCTGCAGGTGGGAGAAGCTCGCGTTCAGGCCGTGGCCCGGCACGACGGCACCCAGGCAGTTGGGCCCCAGCACACGCAGCAGGTGGGGCCGCGCTGCGTCCAGCATCTGCTGCTGCAGCTCGCGTCCCTCCTCGCCCAGCTCGCCGAAGCCGGCCGTGATCACGATGGCCGCGCGGCTCCCGGCGTTGCCGAGTTCCTCGACGATCCCCGGAACGGTATCCGGCGGCGTGGCGATCACCGCGAGATCCGGCGCCTCGGGGAGGTCGCCGACGCTCGCCCACGCTTTCTGCTCCAGCACCCGATCCCGGTTGGGATTGACGAAATACACCGACCCCTCGAAACCCGAGCCGAGGAGATTGCGGGCGATGACGTGGCCGATCTTGCCTTCCTCGCCGCTGGCGCCGATCAGCGCGACGGACTGCGGCTCGAACAGGTAGTCGAGGTTGCGGATGGTCACGGCTACATCCTGAAGCCGGGGGCCTGATCGCAATGGTAACCGCTGCACGGCAGGAAGTCCGGTGTGTGGATGGGCCGGATAGGCGCAACTGCGTATTGATGTTGCCGCGGTGGCTCTGCTGCACTTCACCGGCGGCGTCGCCGTAAAGTATCTGCAGAAGCGGCTGGGCCAATAGCGGCCCCGCCCGATATACTCTGCCCGGCAAACCAGGAGCCCCACATGGTCCCTTTCCTTTCCCTGTGCGCACGCGACGTCATGAGCCCGGACCCGGTGACGGTGGACCCTGCACTCACCCTCGCCGAACTGCGCCAGCGCTTCGAGGAGACCCACTTCGGCTCTTTCCCCGTGGTGGCCAACGGCGTGCTCGTGGGCATGGTCAGCGAGTTCGATCTGCTGGAGGCCTGCCTGCTGCGCCCGACGTCGATCATTCCCCACTTCGACGAGATACTGGCCATGCCGGTGAGCGCCGTCATGACGAAGGACTGTGTCAGCGTCGCCCCGGACGAGGCGCTCAGCCACGTGCTGGAGAAGATGGTGCCCCGGCGGCTGAAGGCAGTGCCCGTCGTGGACGGCGACCGGGTGGTCGGCATCGTCGCGCGCACGGATCTGCTGGTCGGGCTCCATGAGCGCGTGAAGGAGTCCGGCGGCGAGGCCTGAGACCCCCCGCGAAGGTCAGTCTGCCGGTATCTTCAGGTCCGCGACCAGCGGCAGATGGTCCGAGGCCTGCCGGGACGCAGGCGACCTCACGGCACGCACGCGGGCGACGACGTCCCGCGGCGCCACGTAGAGGCGATCGAGGGAGAATAGCGGGGCGGCGGCCGGGAACGTCCTCGGCCCCGGCGCCCGTCCGAGGTTCCGGGCGAGCAGCCGGCTCGCTGCGGCCCCCGGCCGCCATTCGTTGATGTCGCCTGCCAGCACGCGGATATCCGCATCGTCGCGATCCACTGCCGGCAGCAGGCGGCGGACCTGGCGATGGCGTTCCCCCGCACTCAGGCCGAGATGGGTAACGAAGATCCTGAGGGTGCGCCCGCCGACGACGAAGTCCGCCTCGATGGCGCCGCGCGGCTCCCGGGAGCCGACCGAGAGATCGTGCAACCGGTGTGCGACGGCCGCCTCACGCGCGAGCAGCAGGTTGCCGTAACGGGCATCGCCTCGGTACAGCGTGGCTCCGCGGTGGGCGTGCATGCCGAGACGGTCGGCCAGATAGTCGGTGACGGTCGTCTCCCGGTAGGGCCGATCCTCCACCTCCTGCAGGGCGACGAAGTCGGCATCCAGGTCTTCGAGCACTGCCGCGATGCGATCGGGTGCGAAGCGCCGGTCCCGGCCGACGCAGGCATGCACGTTGTAGCTCACGATGCGGATCGGGCGATCCGTCATCGCTTCCTTCGTTGCTGCAGCACGCGCAGGGCGATCAGCGTAATGCCGGCGGCGGCGATGACCGCCAGCACCCAGGGCTCGAACACCGGTTCGCCGGCCAGCGCGGCACGGGCCCGGTCGACGCTGAAGCAGATGAGCACGGTGCCCGGCCCCATGCCGAGCAGCGTGCCGAGCAGGAAGTCCTTCAGCTTCACCCGTGATGCGCCGGCCAGCAGATTGATCACCGTGAACGGTGCGATGGGGATGAGACGCAGCCCGGCCAGGGACCAGGGGTCGGAGGACCGTCCGAGCGCCTTCATCCGCACGGTCACCGCGCGGGGCGCGCGGCCCTCCACCGCCCGGCCGAGACGCCGGCCGATGGCGTGGTTCACGACGGTGGCCGCGAGCGTACCCGCGATGGCGGACACCGAGGCCACCCAGGGGCCGAACAGCAGCGCGCACAGGGCGATCATGCCGGTGACGGGCGCCACCAGGAGACTCCCGGCGATGAAAGCCGGGATCACCGCCAACGGCGCGAGCGGATGCGCCGCGCTCTCGCGCAGCGTTCCGAGCAGCACCATCGGGTCGAAGCCGTCGCCGGCGGTGCGTGCCTGCCAGATGGCAAGCCCGCCGACGAGGAGTATCAGCCCGGCCAGGAATCCCCAGCCCACCGACGGATGCGTCAGCACCTTCAGATAGCGACGCCGCGCCGTGCCGGCTTCCGGCTCGGCCGCGTCCGCACCGGCCTCGCTGGCGCCGGCGTCATGCTCGCCCGAGCCCGTGACGCCCCCCACCAGCTCGTCCCAGGCCTGTTCCACGGGCCGTTCCAGATCGGCGATCCGGGCGATGGGCTTCAGCATGCCGTCGATATCGCTGCCGTCGCTGTCCAGCCGCTCCAGCCGTCGTGGCCCGCCGCCCAGCCGGTCCAGCGTGGCGATGAGACCGTGCTCCGCAATGGCGGCAGCCACGTCGCGCACGTCCGCTCCCAGATGCTCGGCCAGCAGGTCCGCCCGCAGGCCGGCGGCCGCATCGACATCCTCGATCACCAGGTCGCATTCGCTGTCGAGCCCCATGGAGCGGCGGCTGAGATTGGCCGAGCCGATCCGGGCCCAGCGCTCGTCCACCACCATTACCTTGCCGTGGACGTTGATGCAGGTATCGCCCAGCTCGTCGGAGACGGGCGAGACGATGCGCAGGCGGCCGTCGCCGTCGTTCTTCCGCAACCGCTGCAGCGCCTGGTTGCGCAGCACGTCCATGGTGGCCTGCTCCAGCCAGCCGGAGGTCTCGCCCGGCAGGACGATGACGATTTCCGGCCCGTCGGATTCCGCCAGCCGGTCGCACAGGGCGCGCGTGATCGTGTCCGAGGTGTAGTACTGGTTTTCGATATAGATGGAGGATTCCGCGGCCGCGATCATATCGAGGAACAATTGCTCGACTTCGCGGATGAGATCGCTGCCATCCTTGTGCGCCCAGGTGCGGGCCAGGGCCACCGGCGCGTCGTTCGCGCGCACCGGCACGTCCGCGGGCCAAAGCGCGTCCGTCCTGTCTTCGCCCTGGATATCCAGCGCCGGCAGCGTATCGCCGGTGGCGTTCTCCCAGCGGAAGGATCCGAGGTCGCGCAGGTGGCGGGCCGGCTCGCCGGTCACCAGCGCCTGCACGTCGTGGAAGGGCCGGTAGCTGCCGCCGGCCTCGTTGACCCGGCGCGGATCGTCCGGCGCATGCGCCCGCGTGTCCCAGCGGCTCTTGGTGAGGTCGAATCCGCCGCTAAAGGCGAGCTGCCCGTCGACGACGATGAACTTCTGATGCTGGCTAGCACCCGTGGCGTGCTGCCCGTCCAGCTCGAAATGCAGGCGGTCCTGGTCCTGCCAGCCGAACTGGGCCGCCGGCAGCAGTTCGCGCTCCAGCACGTACACCATGGCGAAGTCCCAGGACAGCACGTAGATCTGCAGGCCGTCCCTGCGCTTGGCCAGGTCCTGCAGCGTCTCGGCGAGCGGGCTCGGGTACAGCGGATGATCTTCGTCGCGTATCAGCTCGAGCCGGCTGTCCATGTCCCAGCCGACAATCAGGATCTCGCGCTCGGCCGCCTCCATGCTCTCGCGGACCGCGCGGAAGTAATCCTCGCCGTCGATCAGCCAGCCGAAGCGTTCGGCGCGTGCCGTGCGCCAGACGTTTTTGCCGGGAGTGAACAGGCTCCCGGCGTCGGCCTCGCCGGCGTCGTCGTCACCGTTCGTCATGCGCTAACTATAGCGCAGAGCCGGCGGCTTCGGCCGGGCCGACGCACAGGTCCGGCCGCGCCGTCAGGACGCTTCTTCGAGACCGAGTTCCTCGCTCGTCCAGGCGGAGACGGAGCCGAGATAGAGATCGACGCGCTCGAAGCCCTCGCGCTGCATCACGCTGGCCGCGATGGTTGCCCGGCTCCCGCTGCCGCACATGACGGTGTAATGCCTGCTGCGGTCGAACCCGCTCAACGCTCCCGGCAGTTCGCCCACGTAGGCATGCCGGGCACCCGGTACACGGCCCTCCTCCACCTCGTCGTCGTCGCGGACATCCAGCAGCAGCCAGTCTTCGTGGGAGGAATCCATGCGTCTTTTCACCGTCTCCGTGTCGACGACGGCGAGGCTGCCGAAGGCCTGCCCGGCCGCGGCCCAGCCTGCCAGCGAAGGCGCGAGGAAGCCGGCGATGCGGTCGTAGCCGATGCGTGCAAGGGCCGTGGCCGCGCGGGCGGCCTGCCCGGCATCCTCGGCCACCAGGGCCAGTTCGTCCTCCGGCGCGAAGAACCAGCCGGCGAAACTCGCGAGCATGTGCTCCGGGATGGCGATACTGCCCGGCAGGTGCGCGCCGAGATACGCGGACGCGCTGCGGACGTCGAGCACGATCGCCTGCCCGGACGCCGCCCGGAAGTCCTCCGTCGTCAGCGCCGGGGGCGGCAGCGGCTTCGGCATGGCGGACGCGCCCTCCAGGTTGCACGCCTCCATGTAGCGGAAGTAGGGCGGCTGACGGTGGTGCTCTGCCACCTTCGCGTCGATGAATTCCTCGCGGTCGGTGATCTGCAGGCGCGGATTGTTGCGGCGCTCGTAGCCAATGGTGGAGACCTCCCGATCGGCCATGGCATTGCCGCATACGGAGCCCGCGCCGTGCGCCGGATAGACCACCGCCTGGTCGCCGAGCCCGCAGAGCTTCTGCAGGCTGTCGTACAGCAGCCCGGCCACCTCGCGGGCGCGCTCGGGGTAGAAATCGGTGCGGCCGACATCACCGATGAACAGCGCGTCGCCGGTGAAGACGCCGACGGCGTCGTCGCCGAAGGCGGGGTCGGTGAACGCGAACGAGAGGCTGTCGTCGGTATGGCCGGGGGTCTCGAGCACGCGCACGAGGATGCTGCCGATGCGGAACTCGTCGCCCTCTCTCGCCGTCTCCGCGTAGACCACGTCGCCGGCGGCATTCGGCCCGTGAAAGACGGTGGCGCCGGTGCGCTCCGCCAGCACCGCTGCGCCGGAGAGCAGGTCCTCGTTGCGATGGGTCTCGAGGATGCCCGTGATCCGACATCCGTTGCGCGCGGCGATGTCCGCGTAGATATCGCAGTCCCGGCGCGGGTCGACCACCACCGCCTCGCCGTCACTGCCGAGCACCCAGGACAGGTGCGCCAGTCCCTCGCTTTTCACTTTCTCGACAAACATCGTATGTCCCTTTCGCAAGCCGTTTCTGTCAGGATCAAGCTAGAACGACGGGCCGGGAAAGCAATGCGGAATATCAATGGGCGCTGTCGAAGCTGGCCGGCTGGCAGGCTTGCCGGCTGGCGCCGCCCGCATCCATCTGAAATGATCGGCCGAATATCCGAAACCCCGTCACGGAGAGAGACCATGCGTGCACTGATGACCCCCGTTTTCTTCATGCTGACGGCATTCGCCGCGCCGGCGCTGGCCTGCGACGGCGCGCTGCTGAACCAGGACTTCCGCCGCCTGGCATCCGACGATTCCGTGAACCTCTGCGAGGCCTACCAGGGCAAGGTCGTGATGGTCGTCAACACGGCGTCGAAATGCGGCAACACGCCCCAGTACGAAGGCCTGGAAGGGCTCTACGAGGAGTACGGCGAGGAGGGCCTCGTGGTGCTGGGCTTCCCGTCGAACGACTTCATGGGCCAGGAACCGGGCACCGAGGAGGAGATCCGGGACTTCTGCCGCTCCACCTACGGCGTGAAGTTTCCGATGTTCGAGAAGATCACGGTGCGCGAGGAGAACGCCCATCCGTTCTACCGGGCGCTGGCGCAGGAAGCGGGCACCTATCCCCAGTGGAATTTCCACAAATACCTGATCGGCCGCGACGGCAGACTCATTGCCGAGTTCAGCCCGCGGACGCAGCCCTATGACGACAAAGTCGTGGCCGCGCTGGAATCGGCGCTGAGCGAGCCCGCCGGCTGAGTGTCGCCGGAGCGGCCCTCAGTACTGGCCCATCTGGTTCTTCAGTGCCCGGAGCACGTCGCGCCAGGCGATGATCCCGACCAGCCGGCCGCTCCGGTCCACGACCGGATAGCGGCGATAGGGGGACTCCAGGAAGTGCTCCGCCAGTGACATGATGCTGTCGCGGGGACGGACGGTTTCCACGTTCCTGTGCATGTATTCCTCCACCCGGCCGCCGGGCTCGCCATGGTATGCGCCGTGCAACGCCACCTTCATGAAATCACCCTCGGTGAGGATGCCGACCAACCTGCCGCTGCGGTCGGTGACCGGCGCGCCGGCCACGTCGTTGTCCACGAAGATCGCCAGTGCGCGCAGAATCTCCATGTCCGGGCGCAGCGTGAGCACATTCCGGGTCATGTAGTCCCGCACCTTCATCGTTTCCATCGCAGTCCCCCTCCTCAGCGGCCGGAGCCGAAGTCGTCCAGGAAGATGCTTTCGCGATCGACGCCCAGCTCGTCGAGCATCTGAATGACGGCCGCGGTCATGACCGGTGGTCCGCAGAGATAGTATTCCAGCTCCTCGGGAGCCGGGTGGTCGTTCAGGTACTGCTCATAGACGACCCGATGCACGAAGCCGACCGGGCCGTCCCAGTCGTCTTCCGGCAGCGGATCGGAGAGCGCCACCTGCCAGTCGAAATTGTCGTGTTCGGCCGCAAGCCTGTCGAAGTCCTCCCGGTAGCAGAGCTCCCGCAGGCTGCGCGCGCCGTACCAGAAGCGGATCCTGCGGCCGCTCTTCCGGTTCAGTAGCTGGTCGAAGATGATCGAGCGCATCGGCGCCATGCCGGCGCCGCCGCCGATCAGGACCATCTCGCGGTCGGTCTCGGTGGCACGGAACTCGCCGAACGGGCCGGAGAGCACCACCTCGTCGCCGGCCGCCAGGCTGAAGATCCAGGACGACGCCTTGCCCGGCGGGGTGCCCTCCGGCGCGTCCGGAGGCGGCACGGCTATGCGTACCACGAGCATGGCGGCGTCGTCCTCGCCCGGATGATTGGCCAGCGAATAGGCGCGGGTGGTAGTGGAATCCGCGTGTGATTCGAGCTGCAGCAGACCGTATCGCTCCCAGTCGGCGCGGTATTGTCCGGGGATGTCGAAGTCGGCGAATTTCACGTCGTGGGGCGGCGCCTCCAGGACGATGTAGCCGCCGGCCTCGAAATCGAGCCGCTCCCCTTCGGGCATCGCAAACACCATCTCCTTGAGGAACGTGCCCACGTGGCGCGCGGAGCGCACCGTGCTGGTCCAGCGCTTCACGCCGAACAGCTGGTCCGGCACGCGCACGCTCATGTCGCCACGCACCTTGACCTGGCAGGCGAGCCGGTAGCCCTCCTCCGCCTCGTGCCGGTCGATGTGGTTCTGCTCGGTGGGCAGCAGGTCGCCGCCGCCCTCGAGCACCTTCAGCTTGCACTGGCCGCAGGTGCCACGCCCGCCGCATGCCGCCGGCAGATAGAGGCCGTTGTTGCCGAGATCGGTCAGCAGATGGGTGCCGATCGGCACCTCGATGCTCCGCTGCCCGTTGATGGTGATCTCGGCACTGCCGCCGGGCGCGAGCCAGCGCCGGGCCAGCAGGACGATGTACATCATCGTCATCACCAGCACGGTGAAGGTCACGACACTGAGCAGCACGCTACCCATCAGAACGCGAGCCCCGAGAGTCCGGCGAAGCCGAGCGAGAGCAGGCCGGTGACCACGAAAGCGAGACCGAGTCCCTGCAGGCCCTCCGGTATGTCGCTGTAGTGCAGGCGCTCACGGATGGCGGCGAAGAGGATGATGGCCACTGCCCAGCCGACGCCCGCGCCGGCGCCGTAGGCCGTGCTCTGGGCGAGGCCGTACTCGCGCTCCACCATGAACAGCGAAGCGCCCAGCACCGCGCAATTCACGGTGAGCAGCGGCAGGAAGATGCCGAGCGCCTGATGCAGTGCCGGCATGAAGCGGTCCAGCGTCATCTCCAGGATCTGGATGAGCGCCGCGATCACGCCGATGAAGCTGATGAGCCTGAGGTGGGTCAGATCGGTGTCCGGCAGCCCCAGCCAGGCGAGCGCGCCCGGCCTCAGCACGTTGTCGAAGATCAGGTGGTTGATCGGCACGGTGATGGTCTGCACGACCACGACGGCGATGCCGAGACCGACCGCCGTGCTGACGCGCTTGGACACCGCGAGGAACGTGCACATGCCGAGCAGGAAGGCCAGCGCCAGGTTGTCGACGAAGACCGCGCTCAGGAAGATGCCGGTCAGCTCACCCATCAGTCGCCCTCCTGGAATTTCGAGGGCGGCGCCGACATGACCGTATGCTCACGCTGCGCCGGGCGTACGACCCGTATCCACCAGACGATGACCGCGATGAGGAAGAAGGCGCTCGGCGGCAGGAGCATGAGTTCGTTCGGCAGATACCAGCCGCCGTCTTCGGAGACGGTAATGAGCGGGTATCCGAGCAGCGTGCCGGCCCCGAGCAGCTCGCGAGCCGAGGCGACGGCGATCAGCACCACGCTGTAGCCAAGGCCGTTGCCGATGCCGTCCAGCAGGCTCTGCCACGGGCCGTGGCCCATGGCGAAGGTCTCGGTCCGGCCGAGGATGATGCAGTTCGTGATGATAAGGCCCACGAACACGGACAGTATGCGCGAGACGTCCGGCAGATAGGCCCGCAGAAACTCGTCCACCACGATCACGCCGCTGGCGATGATGGTGACCTCGATGATGATGCGCACCGCATGGGGCATCTGCCGGCGAAGCAGGCTGACGGCGACGTTGCTGAACGCGAGCACGGCGATCACCGCGGCGCTCATGACCAGGGCGGGGAACAGGGTCCGGGTCACGGCCAGTGCCGAGCAGATGCCGAGGATCTGCATGGTGATGGGGTTGTTGTCGACGATGGGATCGACGAGCGTGCGTCCGTCACTCATGATGCATCTCCCTCCTCGCGCAGGCGCTCGATCAGCGGTCCGTAGCCGTCGTCGCCCAGCCAGTACTGCAGCAGGCCGGTGACGCCCCGTGCCGTCTTGGTGGCGCCGCTCATCGCGTCGGTCTTGTAGCGACGCGCAGGATCATCCGCCGGCAACGGTTCCCGCGCGATGCCGAGCGCCGGGCGGCCCTGTTCGTCGTAGGCCTGCTTGCCGCGCCAGCGGGCCTGCCAGTCCTTCTGCTCGACGAAGTCGCCGATACCCGGCGTCTCGCCGTGTTCGTAGAAGCTCAACGCAGCGACGGTCTCCAGATCGCTCTCCAGCGCCAGATAACCCTTCAGCGTCGACCACATGCCGCGGCCGTAGACCGGCAGCACGATGCGCTCGAGATCTCCTTCGTCCCGGTACACGTACACGGGCATGTAGGGGGCGCGACGGCCCAGCCGTGCCGTGTTCTCGGCACGGGGTATCTCGACGCTCTCCGTCTCGGAATCGGCGGCCGCCAGATAGTCGTACTCCCGCGGGTCGGCCGCGTCGGTGTAGCGGCCGGTGTCGAGATCCACCAGGCGCACTTCAATGGCCTCGAACCGTTCGGCCACCTCGCGGGCGGACGCATCCGCGCCGGCCTCGATCAGCCCCGCGGCCATGAGGACGCGGCGGTCGCGGTCGATGGAGGCGTAGCGTTCCTGGACCGGCCGCAGCCAGGCCACGGCCGCCGATACCATCAGCGAGCAGGCAATGGCGATGCTCAGCGTGAACACCGTGGTATGGGTGATGGTGTTGCGGCTCACGAGGCGAGCCTCCTGCGATGCCGGCGCATCTGCCAGGCGATCACCGCGTGGTCGATAGCGGGCGCCGCGAGGCTGATCAGCAGCACCGCATAGATGGTGCCTTCCGGGTGGCTCGAATTCGCCACGCGGAAGAGGATGGCCGCCGCGCCTATCACGAGCCCGTAGATCCAGCGCCCGGGACGCGTGACCGAGGCGCCGACCGGATCCGTGGCGATGAAGGCGATCAGGAAAGCGAAGCCGCCCGTGACCAGGTGCCAGCGCCAGGGCAGGTCGAACGCCGGGTCCTCCGGACCCCAGGCGTTGAGCGCGAGCGTCATCGCGAGACTGCCGACGAGGGCCGCCACCACGATGCGCCAGGAAACCAGACCGCCGAGCATCAGCAGCACGGCACCGAGCGCGCAGGCGAGCGCCGACGTCGTGCCGAAGGCACCGATGTCGTTGCCCGCTGCCACCGCCATGAGGCTGTGGCCGGCCGCGGCGAGGGCCTCGGTACCGCCGGCGAGTGCCACGTCGAGCGCGGTCTCGGGCTGCGCGCCCGCCACCGGGAAGGCGAGCGCCGGTTCGGGCGTTCCGGGATAGGCGAAATGGAGGAAGACCAGTCCCAGCAGCGCCGGACTCACCAGGTAGCGGCCGGTGCCGCCGAACAGGAGTTTGCCGACCACGAAGGCGAAGCTCGCACCCACCGCGACCGTTCCGGGCGAGGCGCCGGCGGGCAACAGCAACACCAGCAGCCAGGCCGTGTGGAATATCCCGCAGTCGACGGGCCGCCTGCGCAGCCGGGCGAACAGCGTCTCCCAGACCAGGCCGGCAGCCAGCGCCACGAAGAGCAATGGCAGGAAATACGCCAGGCCCACCGCCGCGGGCAGCGCGGCCTGCGGCACGGCGGCGACGAATGCGGCCCGCCACGGCCCGATGACGGCGGCCAACTCCGGACCGGCGGCGGAGATTATCTGCGTGCCCGTGAACCAAAGGCCGACGGCCCAGGCCGGCAAGGTGGCGACCACGACCAGCAGCAACGCTGCCGGCACCGACATCGCGTCCCGCACATAGGGCGCCCGGGTCGTGACGCGGGTAGCCGCGAGCGGCGGCAACAGTCCGAAGCGCGGGCCGTATCTCTGCAGCAAAGGGGTCCAGAGGGCCATTATCCGCCGCCCCGCTGCTCGCCGGCCGCGAAGACCCGCCAGGCCTCGGCATAGTCGTATCGCGCCGGACAGACGGCGCTCAGCAGCGCGAGATCCTCGGCTTCGAGCTCGAGGGCGCCGAGTTCGATGGCGCGTTCGGCGTCGCTCGAGACCAGGGAGCGCAGCAGCGGGATCACCGGCAGGTCGTAGGGGAAGACGCGCTCGTAGATCTCGAACGGCATCAGACCGGCCGGACGTCCCACGCGGCGGGTGTCGAGCCGGCGCAGGCGCCGGGCGAGCAGTTTGGTGACCGGACTGGTCACCGAGAAGCCCTCGGCCGCCTCGCCGTTGCGCTCGACCGGCGCGGTCGCCTCCATCAGCGCGCTGACCTGGCGGTGATAGCGGCCGAGAAACGGCTGGTCGGTCGTCCACTCCCGGCCCGACAGCGGCGAGCCGGAGATCACGCGCGCATCGGCGGCCAGCCCCCGGTCGCGGACGAGTGCGTCGAGGCTCGCGCCCAGACGGGTCTCGATCAGGCCCGGACGTCCCAGCGCCGAGCCGGCAACCGCGATGGTGGTCCCGATATCGATGAGCCGGTCGGCGAACAGGCGGCCGATGGCGACCACGTCCTGATAACCGATATGCCAGACGGGCCGGGCTTCGGAGGCCGGCGAGAGGTGGTGGATGTGCGTGCCGGCGAGGCCGGCCGGGTGCGGCCCGCGGAAGCGGACCTGCTGCAGACAGGCGGCATCGGGCAGATCGATGTAGAACTCGGGCGACGTGCACACGTACAGCGGGCCGCCGTGCAGCTGCGCGAGGACCCGCAGGCCCGCACGGAAGGATTCCGCCCTGGGCTCTATCAGCACGGCCGGCTCGGCAGACAGCGGCTCGGTATCGATGGCGGTGACGAACAGGGCATGAGGCTCGGCGTCCGGGTCCGGTATGCGCCCGTAGGGCCGGGTCCGGAAGGCGGGCCAGAGCCCGTGGCGCAGGAGCGCCTCGCGGATGGCTTGCGGGCGCATACCCTCGATGGCGCCCCCCGGAACATCCACGTAGCGGGTGGTTGCCGAGTCCTCCAGCTCGATCACCACCGCCAGCAGGACGCGACGACGGCCCCGCCGGATCGCGGTCACCCGCCCGTTGCCCGGCGAGCAGAACCGGATGGCCTCGCGCTTGCGATCCGCGAACACCGGATCGCCGATCGCGACCGTGTCTCCTTCCGACACCGCCAGCGACGGCCGCACGCCGGGGAAATCCGTGCCGAGCACCGCGACACGCCGCACCGCGGGCCCGCGCTCGAGCCTGTCGCCCGCGGCGCCGGCGATAGGCAGGTCGTAACCTCTTCGTATTCTTATTTCTTTTCGCACGCCTGACATTGACCAGATTCTATGGCTGACTCCCCGGTGGTCGATACGCAGCTTCCACTATCGCGCCTCGACCCCGCCCTTTAGGTACATCCCAGAATTGTCACGCCGCTCGGATGCGGCGACGATTCCAATGACGCGTAGGAGGGGCTTCAGCCCCGATCTTACAGACAATCCGGGATACCCGGGGGAGGCGTCGCATGAAGACGGTCTTCATCAACCCCGAGCGGTGTATCGGTTGTCGGCAATGTGAGTTCGCATGTGCCGTGGCGCATTCCAGAAGCCGCGATTCGGCCACGGCCATCGGCGAACGACCCGCGCCGCATACCCGCATCCACGTACTGCCCGGACCTGCATTCAACACTTCCTTCCCGTCGCGCTGCCGGCACTGTGATCCGGCGCCGTGCGTGGACGTGTGCCCCACCGGCGCCATGGGCCGCGACGAGGCCGAGGAAGTGGTGCTTGTCGATCCGGAGCGCTGCATCACCTGCGCCATGTGCGCCATGGTCTGCCCCTTCGATGCCGTCGACTTCCACGTACACGGCAACGGAGCACCGGCGCGGCTGGTCGCCACCAAGTGCGATGGCTGCATAGACCGGATCAGGGAGGGCAGGGAGCCCGCCTGCGTCGAAACCTGCAAGGTCGGCGCACTGGTCTATGGCGAACTGAACGATCTGATCGCGGCGGGCCGCGCCACCCAGGCGAGCGCGATGCTCTCCGCCGCCGCCACCGCCGCGACCCTGCCCGCGCCCGCCGGCGTGACCGGCTGGCGTGCCTGGGGCCGGGAGGCGGCACACGTAAACCGGGAGGTGAGTCATGGCCGCTCATGACAATGTGAAGCAATTCAGCATCAACAACGACGCGCTCGCCATGATCGCCAGGGCGCGGGAAGAAGGCATCGAGACCGTATGGGACCGGCTCGCCGCCCAGCAACCCCAGTGCGGCTACTGCGCCATGGGCGTGAGCTGCCGCAACTGCTCCATGGGCCCCTGCCGGGTAGACCCGTTCGGCGACGGCCCGCAGAAAGGCGTCTGCGGCGCGGATGCCGACATCATCGTGGCCCGCAACCTCGGCCGCACCATCGCCGCCGGCGCCTCGGCCCATTCGGACCACGGCCGCGACATTCTCGAGGTGTTCGCCGAGCTGGCGAAGGGCGAGAGCTCCGGCTACGAGCTGCGCGACGAGACCAAGCTGCGCAGCCTGGCCGGGGAATGGGGCATCGAGACGGACGGCCGGCCGCTCGACGAGATCGCCCGCGAGCTGGCCGATGCCATGATGGAAGAGTACGGCACGTCGAAGGGACATCTCAGCTTCGCGGACCGGGTGCCCGCGGCCCGCAGCGAGCTGTGGGGCAAGCTCGGCATCGCGCCCCGCGGCATCGACCGCGAGAACGTGGAGATGCTGCACCGGACCCACATGGGCGTGGACAACGATTACGTGAACACGCTCCTGCACGGCCTGCGCACCAGCCTGTCCGACGGCTGGGGCGGCTCGATGATCGCCACCGAACTCTCCGACGTGATGTTCGGCACGCCGCAGCCGACCGCCTCGCGCATCAACCTGGGCACGCTGAAGGAAGAGTACGTGAACATCGCCCTGCACGGGCACAACCCGGTGCTCTCCGACGTGATCCTGCAGGCGGCCGACGACCCCGAGCTGGTGGCGCTGGCGCAGGAGAAAGGGGCCGCCGGCATCAATCTGGTCGGGCTGTGCTGCACCGGCAACGAGCTGCAGATGCGCAAGGGCATCCCGATGGCGGGCAACCACCTGATGCAGGAACTGGTGCTGCTCACCGGCGCGCTGGACGCGATGGTGGTGGACTACCAGTGCATCATGCCGTCGGTCACCGACGTGGCGAAGTGCTTCCACACGGAGGTCATCTCCACGGCGGACAAGGCGAAGTTCGCCGGCGCCACTCATATCTCGTTCGATCCGAAGCGCGGTCTCGAGATCGCGAAGGAGATCATCGGCCGCGGCATCGAGGCCTACGGCAACCGCAACCCGGAACGGGTGCGCATCCCGGAAGGCACGGTGGAGATGATGGCCGGCTTCTCGGTGGAGGCGATCCTGGGCGCGCTCGGCGGCACGCCGGAGCCCCTGGTGGAGGCCATCAAGGACGGGCGCATCCGCGGCGCCGCGGCGGTGGTGGGCTGCAACAACCCGAAGATCAGGCAGGACCACGGGCACGTGACGCTGGCGAAGCGGCTGATCGAGAACGACATCCTGGTGCTGGTCACCGGCTGCTCCGCCGTCGCCAACGGCAAGGCCGGCCAGATGATGCCCGAGGCGGCCGAGATGGCCGGCCCCGGTCTGAAGGCGGTCTGCAAGGCACTCGGCATCCCGCCGGTGCTGCACATGGGTTCCTGCGTGGACAACACGCGGGTGCTCGCGCTGGCCGCCGCGCTCGGCAATTACCTGGGCGTGGACATCGCGCAGCTGCCGCTGGCCGGCGCGGCGCCGGAATGGTACTCCGAGAAGGCCGTGTCCATCGGCGCCTACGTGGTGGCGAGCGGCATCTACACGGTGCTCGGCGTGCAGCCGGCGATCTTCGGCAGCCCGAACGTGGTGAATCTCCTGGCCGAGGGTCTGGAGGACGTGGTCGGGGCGAAGTTCGCGGTGGAGGCCGATCCGGAGAAGGCGGCGCTGCTGATCCGCCGGCACATCGAGCACAAACGGGCCGGGCTCGGCCTGCCGCACCTCGAGGACGCCGAGATCGGCGCTGCGGCCTGAGGAGGCGGCCATGTGCGAGACATGCGGACACGATCATGGCCACCCGGACGGCCGCGCTTACGACCGCTCTCACGGCCATGACCACGGCCACGAGCACGGCCACGGGCGCGGCCATTCGCAGCTGCCGGCGAACGCGAAGGCCGAGGACTTCCGTGTGGTCGTGACGGGCAAGGGCGGCGTGGGCAAGACCAGCCTTACCGCCCTGCTCGCCCTGCGCCTGGCGCGCCGCGGCCTGCGGGTGCTGTCGCTGGACGCGGATCCCCAGGTGAACCTGCCCTGGGCGCTGGGCCTGCCGGCGGAGGAGGCGCAGACGCTGACGCCGCTGTCGGAGAACTGGGACTACGTGGAGGAGACCACGGGTGCGCGTCCCGGCGACGGCTGGGGCCTGTTCTTCCGCCTGAACCCGAAGGTGGACGACGTGGTGGACCGGTACGGCACCGTGACGCCCGACGGCGTACGGCTGCTGGTGATGGGCAATACGGTGCAGCCCGCCGCCGGTTGCCTGTGCCCGGAGAACGCGTTGCTGGCGGCCGTGGTGAACGCGATCGGACTCCGTGAGGGCGAGGCCATCCTGATGGACACCCAGGCGGGCTTCGAACACTTCGGCCGGGCGCTCGCGCGGGGCTTCCGCCACGCGGTGGTGGTGGCCGATCCCACCTTCAACGGCGTGCAGGCCGCCCTGCACGCGGCCCGGCTGGCCCGCCAGCTCGATATCGGCGCGGTCCACCTGGTGGTCAATGGAGTACGTGACGACGACGCATACCGGCGCGCGCTGGAGCGAATCGACGACGCGGGCGGGTTCGACTTCGCGAGCAGCCACCGGCTGCCCTGGGACGAGACACTGCGGCGCTCGGAGCCCCTGGTGGCTCCGGCGCTGGACGAGGCAGCCGACCCCGCGCTCGCGGCGGCAGTGGACGGCCTGCTGCAGTCGCTGGTCGGTGACGAGACGAGGACGAGACGAGGACTGGCAACATGCGCATTTTGATACTGGGCGCCGGGCCGGCCGGCATTTCCGTGGCGGAGAACATCCGCGACCTCGAGGACATCGCCGGCTGTGCGCCGGAAATCGCGATGGTCTCGGCGGAACCGTTCCCGCCGTACTCGCCGCCGGCCATGGCGGATCACTTCCTGACCGGGGACGAGTCGCGGCTGTACTGGAAAGGGAGCGATATCTGCGAGCGGCTGGAGATCGACTATCACCCGGGCAGGACCGTGACCGGCATCGATGCCGACGCTCGTCGGGTCAGCCTGGCCGAGGGCAAGCCGCTCGCCTACGACCGGCTGGTGATCGCCACCGGCAGCCGCCTGCATGCCCCGGTCGAGGGCGCGGCGATGCCGGGGGTCTATAACTTCAAATCGCTGTCGGCGGCGCGGGAGCTGGTCGAGCACGCCCGGCGGGGCGAGGTGCAGAAGGCTGCCATCGTCGGCGCGGGTTTCATCGGCGTGGAGGTGGCGCTGGTGCTGGCCGACCTCGGGCTGGAGGTGACGCTGGTCGAGCAGGCCGACCGGGTGATGCCGGGGATGCTGGACGAGGAGACGGCGGATATCGTGCGCCGGGCGCTGGTCGCTCGCGGCGTGCGAGTCGTCACCGACACCGAGGCGAGCGCCTTCGCCGGCAACGGACGGGCGCGTGCCGTGGTGCTGGAGAGCGGCGACGTGGTCACCGCCGATGCCTGCGTCGCGGCCACCGGCGTCAAGCCGAATATCGATTACGTCGACGGCGGCGTTTTCGATGTGGGCTGGGGGGTGCGGGTGGACGATCGCCTGCATACCGGCGTCCCCGACGTCTGGGCGGCGGGCGACTGCGCGGAAACGCGGGACCGGATGAGCGGCGAGCGCTTCGTGCATGCGATCTTCCCGAATGCGGTCAGCCAGGGCCGGGTGGTGGCCGAGCAGCTCATGGGCTTCGAGACGCTGTACGAGGGCGCCGAGACCATGAACAGCCTCCGGCACCTGGGCGTGCCCGTGATGGCGATGGGCGAACTGACGGGCGATGCGGAAGCCGTGCGGGCGACGGCGGACTCGCTGCGCCGGATCGTCCTGCGCGACGGCTGCATCGTCGGCTTCAGGCTCGCAGGAGATATCCGGGGCGCCGGCGTCTATCGTTCCCTCATGCTGCGCCGCATCGACGTCGGTGCCTACGGAGAGGGGCTGGCCGATCCGGCGTTCGTCGACCGCCGGCTGGCCGACCCCTTCCTCCAAACCGCCGCCTGATTGAGGTGCCGGACCGAACTTTTGCAACTTTTTTAACTTGTTGGGATCGGTCGTCCGGACTCAGCACTGACGCGGCGCGGATTCCGCCTGCCGGCCATTGCTCCTGGATAAGTTGGATAAGTTGGATAAGTTCGGTCCGGCACCAGATTCGAGCCAGCTTCTGAGCGGACCGACGGACTCCTCGTAACCGATCAGCGCCACTCTTTCGACTTCCTCGAAGTCGAGCATGCCCACACCGCGGACGCGAATGTTCCGATAGAAGTCGGCCAGCCCATCCTCCAGCATGGCCCGTCGCGCCCGGCCGGAGCCGACCACCATCGCATTCATGATGACGGCGGCGATTCCCGGCGCGCGGCGCGCGCGTTGCCAGGGCAGCAGCCGTGCCACAGCCTGCTGCAGGCCCGACACGGCGAGACCGAAGTCGTTCTTCCCGGATGGCCCCCTGGGCGGCGCCACATCGATGGCGATCACCGGCCCCGTCGGATTCAGGTCCCGCATAACGTCGACGGGTACGTTGTTGAGCACGCCGCCGTCCACCAGCAGATCTCCCGCTTCGCACACGGGTGGCAGCACACCGGGAATCGACACGCTCGCGCGCACGGCTCGCGCGAGATTCCCACGACGGTGGACGACGCTTCGGGCAGTCGTCAGATTCGTCGAGACGCAGTAGAACGGCAACCACAGGTCCTCGATATCCCAATCGCCCATCCATTCCTCGATGCTGCGCGTGATACGTCGCCCCGACAGCAGAGACGCAACGGGCAGCGTGTAATCGAGCAATGAGGAAAAGCTCTCCCGTACGAGCTCTACACCCTCGGCTGCGCTGCGGCCCCAGGCGGCCGGAACGGAAACCGGCGCGCCGATGCTCGTGCCGCCGATCATGTCGATGGGGATACCGAGTTCTTCCAGCGCCCGGATGACGCCGAGGTGCGCGAACCCGCGGGCACCGCCGCCTCCCAGCACCAGGCCGACCGCTTGCCCCGCGAATGTGCGCGCGAGACGGCCGATATCGCCGTCATGGTCTTCACGCAGGTGGTATACGGCGTCGAGCTGGCGGCCCTCGAGCCACGCAGCAGTGTCCCGGGGTCGGTCGAGGTCGGCCGGATGCCGAAGCAACAGACTGCGCCGGGGCTCGCGACCAGCGCGCCAGTGATCGGACAATCGCGCGTCGATCGCACCGGGACGCGGATCGGCCGTGCCGTCCGCAACGATCACCACGTGATCGGCCTGGTGGACGCACCGCTCGGTCCACGGCGACCACTCCGGGTCTGCGATGTACAGGACATAGCGGTGGCGGTCGCCCAGCTCATGCAGCCATTCGGCGAGCCGGGGGTAGGAAGGCGCCGAGTCGGCGACGCGACTGATACCCGACTGGCCGAGCTCGCGATCCACCGTCACCGCATCCATCGGAATAGCGTCCCCGTATCGAGACATGCAGTGCGCCAGCGTTCTCGCCATATCCTGCACCGTAACGGAAGGGTCGGCAGGCAGGAGCGCGAGGCTGGTACCCAGGGTTTCGCGGCGGGCTCCGACGGTGCTCCGCCGCTTCAGTCTCTCGATGATGATCTGCGTAAGGCTCTTCATCGCGCCCGGATAGAGTTCGATGAGCCGGTCGAAATCCTCTCGCGGTATCCGCGCCAGGACGCTGCTTCTGACCGCGTACACGGTGGCGGAACGGGGCTCGCCCGACAGCAGCGCCATCTCGCCGACGGTCTCGCCGGTATGGACGGTGTTGATCATCTGTTCGCCGCCGTCCGGCTGTGCAACCGTAACGCGCAGCAGACCACTCAGAACGATATAGGCGCAGTCGGCAGACTCACCCTCGCGGAAGAGATCCTCGCCGCTGCTGAGTGTCAGGAATTCGATCGACTCCTGAAGTGCTTCCGGGATGCTGTCTTCCGAAGGCTCGAAGGGTCCGAACAGCCGGTTGAGGTGACGGGCGAGCTGCAGGCGGCGGAGCCGTCCCTCGACGATACGCGTCACCCGTTCCCAGGTGTCAGGGCTGCTGTCCAGCAGAGCCTCGAAACGCGAGCGGGACAGGACCGCGACCCAGGAGTCGTCCAGCGCGCGGACGTCGGCGATCCGGGTGCCGCCGACGACCAGCTCGGTTTCGCCGGCGAATTCGCCCGGTCCGATCTCGTTCAGAACGCGGACAGCGCCGTCCTCGAGGGACTGCGTGGCCGCGAGCCGGCCCTCAAGAACCAGACAGGCTTCGTTGCCCTGCTCCCCGGCTCGCATGAGGAGCTCTCCAGCCGTGCAGCGCAACTCCTCCGCGCCATCCGCCAGGTCGGCGATCTCCCGTTCGCTCAAGGCAGCAAGAGGTCCGCCGTTCTCGCGAAGCAATAGCAACCGATGCTGCATGCGTACCCCCCAAAATCCTCAAGCCGCTGGTGCCGGACCGAACTTTTGCAAGTTTTTTGACTTGTCGTTCCGCCATGCAGCGGGGCGGATTGTCCGGCAGAAAAAAATCCCGGTGCGCCAGAGCGGCGTCACCGGGATTTCAAAACTCAATAAGTTGGAAAAGTTGGAAAAGTTCGGTCCGGCACCTCAATCAATCGCCGCCGAACAGCTTCCGCAGGCCTTTCGTGACTTTTTCCTTCGCGCTGCGTTCGGTCTCCTGCTTCGCCGCCTCCTCTGCGCCCTCCTTCGCGGAATCGGCCAGCTCCTCGCCAAGGCTGGGCTGTTCACCGCCCTGCTGATCGCCGCCCATGCCCGGCATGCCCTGCATCATGGATCCCATGCCGCCCATGCTGAATTTCCGGTAGCCGTCCGGGATCACGAACAGAGAGTCCGGCTGACTACCACGCTCCAGCTTCTTGACTTCATACCGGAAACGGCTGCGCTCGCCATTGGTCTCCGACACGGCGAAACTCTTCACCGCGATATTGTCGTCGGTGAACCACGTAAATCCGCCGTACTTGCCGTCCGGTCCTTCGTAGATCACCTTGTACTTCGTCGTATCGAACCCGTTGACCTTCTCCCGGCCCACGACTTCCCGCTCGATGAGGCGGTACTCCTTCATCTGATCGTTGGACTGGCCCATGTCCATTTCCATGTACATGCCCTGAGGCATGAGCATGTAGGTCTTCTGCGCCTCCAGATCCTGCAGCACCACCATGTCCTGACCGCCCATCTTCATCTCGTCGCGGATGTGTCCGGGTTTGTAATAAATGACCGTGTTGATATTCTGCTCTTCGGTCTCGAGACTTGCCTCCGCGCGGAACGGCGTCTCCACCGCGCCCACCTGAGCGGCCTCGTTCATGCCGACGGCAATCATCCCGCCGAATGCGAGCGCGGCATCGGCCGCGAGCAGCGTGGAGAACGAGGCGGCTAGAACCAGTGCTGTTTTTCTCATTTTCTCCCCCATGGAGGCCGGATTCCCAGCCTAGAAGTTACGCCTGCGCCAGAGCGCCCGTCAAATTCCCTGCCGTGCTTTCAACCACCGGCCGAGCCCATTAGTATTCCTCCGAACGATAACGAACGCCGGCGCCCACGATCGGCGGGCAGCGGCATGACAGGGGGATAAATGCCATGACCCATTCGCTGCGCTACACGACCACAGCCAGGGCGCTGCTGCTCATGATCCTGATTACGGCAGCACCGGCGGCCGACGCCGCGGACGATATCGTCTCGGCTGAGACTCGGGCGTGGGCCGCCGAGAAGCTCGATACCGCGGAAGCGGCTCTGCAGCGAGGCGACATGGAGACGGCCTGGAAGGCCACCGAGGCCGCGGCGGATGCGCCCACCGACTTCCATGGCCGTGGCCTCGCCATCGTCTCCGCTCGCGCGCTCGGGGATGAGCTGTACGGCCGCATCTATCAGCTGCGCAAGAGCATCCGAACCCGGCTGGGTCGCGAGGCGGAGGCCCAGGGACTCGTCTACGGCCGGCCTGGGGCACAGGAGCGCGACAAACCCTGGCAATGGGACTATCGGGATGCACTGGGCTGGTACAAGGGGGCCCCGGACGCGGATGCGCTGATCCGGCTGGCCCGCACCGCACCGGCCGATCGTCAGATACTCCTGCGGATGCTCGGCAGCATCTCGACGAACGACCAGGGCGAACTCGAGTACGGCGTAGGCCGGGCCGGCTCCGGCGTCTCCATCGGCCACGAGCCGCTCCGCGGCCGGTATGCCCCGCTCCCGGAAGAGATGGCGATACAACGACGATTCGAAGAAGAGGTCATCCCGGCGATCATCGGCCGCATGCAGCAGGAAGCGGACGAGTTGATGGCCGAAGAGCAGGCGCTCTACGACCGCCCGATGACGGACATGGAGAAGCAGGCCTCCTCGGGCGACTGGGAAGCCATGGCGGCGGCCGTCGCGGGCGTGGAAGCGGAGGAACCGCCCGATCCGGAGGTGCAGCTGCGGCTGTGGCGGGCCAGCGATTCGCAGAAACTCCTGCGGGAGGCCAAGGAGTGGTACGAAACCCTGACGATCCGCGTCCGCGTCGACGGTGAAACCCGCATACGGCGGGCTGTCGCGGTGCCCGTCCTCGAGGTTGCCGCCAGGCGTGCTGATGAGCTGATGGCGATCGGCGACGACACCAGCGTCCCGTTGACGGTTCGCGCAGACGCCTACAGTGACGCGCAGGATTACTATGCGATCGCCGATGACCAGGAGCGCACCGACCTCGCCTACCAGAAACAAGTCGCTCTGGAGCCGGAGCTGGACGCCTATCGCGACAAACGGGAGGCGGCACTGAAGAAGGCCGCGGAGCAAGGCAAGGGAATGGCGGCCGAGATGGAGCGGGCCATCGAGGACATGGAGAAGACCGAGGAAGAGAAGGAAGCCTTCAAGGAAGAAGCCGACGCGCTGGAGGACGAACTCGGCTTCTGATCGGCCCCCGGGCCGAGCCGGCGGCTACTCCGTACCGTCGGACGCTTCCTCGCGCCAGCGCTGAACCACGATCCGCGGGTCCCGGACGACGGGCAGCTCGCCGCGACCATCGGGCAGGCGGAGGACGGACAGCACCAGCGGGTACACATCGGTCACGTGCCGTTCGCCGATCACCGCGCCCCCCGGCAGTCCGCGCCCGCGAGCCATGAAGATGCCGTGCATGGCCGGTGCGGTCGGGTCCCATCCGTGATTGCCGGCCTTGATCCTCGCGATCCGTTCGGGGCGCGACACCACCGTTCTGCCGGGCTCGGCCATCAACACGATGTCGGCGAAGCGGGAATCTTCGTCCGGTACGCGCCAGTGAGGCGGCGACTCCTCCCTGAGCCAGGCCCGGCCGTGTTTCCAGCTGGCGTTCACGCGGTCGCGGATAGCAGCGGCCCGGGCCGGATCGGGGCTGTCCAGCCAGACATTCAGGTAGCTGCCGCCGTTGTGGAGGGTCAGGCCTTCCAGGTCGACGTGCTCCGAGAGCACGTAGGGCCGGGCATCCGGCTCGATGCCCTGCTGGCCATGGTCGGAGACGACGATCACGTTGACCCGCTCGGCGATGGGGAGCCTCTCGATGCCGTCGAGCAAGCGGCGAAGGTGGCCGTCCACCCGCCGTATCGCGGCGCGCGTCTCGGCGGAGTCCGGGCCGGTGCGATGCGCCGCCAGGTCCACGTCGTCGAAGTAGAGAGTGACGAGATGCGGACGGCCCGGCGCCGGCAGGGCCAGCCAGTCGAGTACCTGGTCCACCCGGGTCTCGCCGGGGACGGAGCCGTCGTAGGGGTACCAGTAGGTGGGGCGGATGCCCTGGATGTCGGCCTCCGTGCCCACGAAGAAGAAGGCGGCGCTCAGCATGTCGTTCTGCTCCGCCACCACCCAGAGCGGGTCGCCGCCGTACCAGCGGCCGTCCCGAACCGCCTCCCGGTCGTACATGCGGTACCAGCGGCCGCCGTCGGCCGGCGGGAAGTGGTTGGCGACGAGGCCGTGCTCGGCGGGATAGAGGCCGGTGGCGATCGAGTAGTGATTGGGGAAGGTCAGTGTCGGATAGACGGGCGCCAGCGACGTGGCGCTGATGCCGGTGGCGGCCAGTTCGTCCAGCGCCGGGGTTTCGGCTTTGTCACGGAAATCGTGACCGAAGCCGTCGATGGAAACCAGTATCACGTAGGGCTTGTCGGCATGCTCCGGCGCATTGAAGGCCCCGGCCTGGGCCAGCGAGGCCGCGAGGACAATGGCGATTATCCGGAGGGCGGCTGCGTAGCGTGTTCGGAAGAATCTCAAGTCGGTAACCTCGTGCGCGGGTGGATGACGGCCAGGAAGGCCGGGTGTGCCGGCGCCGGGTGGCCTTCCTGACGGCGGGTCAGGTTATGCCAGACCGGCGCGGATAAGAAAAGGCGCCCGCAGGACTCGCCTGCGGGCGCCGGGTGCCGGGGCGGGGGAGTGTCCCGGCTGTACGTCATAAGTTGTAAAAGTTCCGAAAGTTCGGTCCGGCACCTCCTACGGGCGGGTTCCGCCTTCGACCGGGTCGGCGGTCCAGCCGAGTTCCGTCCAGTCGTACTTGTTGCCGCCGTGGCAGTCCACGCAATTGCCGTCGTAGCCCAGTGAGGCTTCGCCGGGGGCGATCTCGTGGTTCACCGTCAGATACATGATGGTGTCGACGAACTCGTAGTCGCCCGTGTAGGTCTGTCCGGCGTAACCGGCACCTTCCGCCAGGGCCAGGTTCCAGTCGTACGCCTTCCAGAAGGCGTTCGGGCCGCCGTTCGGGCCGAACAGATGCGGCACCAGGATGGTGTTGTTGTTCGCATCCGCGGGCTGGTTGGCGATCATCTTCTTGAACGGATAGATCATCGCGCCCTGGGTGGTGTGGTCGGCGACCGGCTCGGCCAGCACCGCCGGCAGCGAGGTGTAGCGGTCGTTCTCGTTGATCAGCACCTTGCTCCACTTGCCGTCGTAGTAGCGCAGCGTCGGCCTGACGTTGTTGGCCCAGACAAAAGTGCCTTTCTTCTTGTCGTAGGTCGCACGGCCCGTCGCCGGATCGATCGGGATGGGGTCGACGTCCTGGCCGGCGTCTTCCCAGTACCACTCGGTCTTGGTCGACTGGTTACGGGCGAAGGTGGGGATGTGGCAGACCTGACAGGCGAGCGTGGTGTGGGTTTCCACGATACGCTGCACGTCCGTGCCCACGTGGATGTTGAAGCGGTCGCCGTGGCAGTCCGTGCAGCTCTTCAGGGTGCCCTCGTCCACGGAGTGGTAGGGCATGCCGCCGATCCCGTGGTCGATGGCCTCGCCGTCGATGTTCTTCTTCACGGTGTGGCACGCGGTGCACTCGAAGTCGGCGCCGTCGGTACCCATGTGCACGTCGTACTCGCGGGTGGTATTCGCCAGCGAGAGCGAGAGGTCACCGTGCTTCACGTTGTCGCCGCCGCCGGCGCCCGCATGGCAGTCGATGCAGCCTTCGATGGTCGGCACGCCGCCGTTCTCGGCGACGCTCTGCGCGACCAGGTTCAGGTCGACCCCGTCCGCCGGAAGGCCCGCCGTGGTCGGCGCCTTGGAGTAGGTGCCGGTCTGGTCGTGGCAGACCAGGCAGTCCACGTTCTCGGGATTGCCGAAGTCGTAGGTATTGTCTGCGTAGCCGTAGCCCGTATGACACTGCGTGCAGCGGCCCTCGTTGCTGGGAACGGCCACACAGAAGTTGTTGATGATGTCGTTCTTGCCGTGGATCTCCGATTCGAAGCCGACGAGATTCGTGGCGAGGCCTTCCCACTTGAAGTGGGCGCTCTCGATCATGTCGTCGCCGATGGTGCCGTGGCAGTTCAGGCAGGACTCCGTGCCCTCGTAGGGGTTCTCGGTGAAGTAGCCCTTGTGCAGCTGCACCGGCGCATAGGCGTCGCTCGCCAGCGCGTTGCAGTCGGTGGCATCCACCACGCCGTCACCGTTGAGATCCTCTTCCGGATCGGCCTGGCCGTTCTCGTTGAGATCCCAGCAGCTGATGCCGTCGGCTCCGTCAGCGCCGTCCGCGCCGTCGGCTCCGGGCGCTCCGTCGTCGCCCTCGCAGCCCGCCATCGCGAACGCCAGCATGAACATGGAGAGAACGGCGAATAGCCGGGTTTTCCCGTGCGTTGCGTTCATCCTCTGTGCCTCCTGGTCGGATAATTACCCGGGTGGCTGAATCGGCGCGAAGCAGCCGGACCCTCCTCGCGAAGAACCGGTGCCGAGCGCCGCGGCGGCGGGCAATGTGGACGAGCCGCACTGTCGAGAATCGAGGCTGTCATCGGCCGCCCCCGCATCGATCGGATCCCGGTTTCTTCAGGGGAGAGTGTTGTGCATTGCGGCAAGGAAATATATACGTTAACGGCACGGATAGAGTAGGTAGATATCCTACTGAATCTTTCTTTAATAGTATTTTGTTTTCTTTTGTCTTGGTATACCAGTTACTTCTCCTAAATCAGTATTACTGCATATTCATGGTTACTCATACACGGCTTTGTATACCAGGCAGCGCGGGGACGCCGTTTGACACGGTCCCCGGTCTCCGGCTATGGGTGGGCACCGGCCACCGGAGAGAGCGCATGTCCCGAATCCTGCCCGTACTCGTCACCGCCTGGTGCATCCTTGCCGGCGCCGCAGCCGCGGCGCAGTCGCCGCCGGCCACGGAGAGCGCAGTGGACGAGGCCTCGGCCGGCACCGAGGACATCGAGGAGCTGGTCCGGACCCTGGAGGACCCGCAGGCGCGGGAAGAACTCATCGGCCAGCTGAAAGTCCTGCTCGAGGCACAGAAGCAGCAGTCGGAAGGTCCGCCCACCGAACCCACGAGCGTCGTCGACCTCGCGGGCGAAATCTTCACCGACGTCCGGGACCGGGTGCTGGCCATCGAGCCCCGTCGCGCGCTGATCGCCGGCACTGTGAGCGCCGCCATCCTGATCGGTGCATTTCTGCTGCGCTGGCTGCTCCTCGTGCTCATGCGCAAGCTCTACGCCAGACTTACCGGCCCCCGCCCCGCCCGACGGCCCGGCGGCGAGGAAGCCGGATCGTCGTCGGCAACCGGCGAGGAAGCGGACACGGAACGGGCCGGCGACGAGAACCGGCCGGAAGCCGTCGAAGGCGAGCGAGTCGAGCTGCCCCCCACCATCAGCCGCCTCCTGACGCTGATCATCGGGGTGGCTGCGGTGATCCTGATCGCGGAGACCTGGGGCGCCGGCATCGGCGGGTTGCTGGCCACCGACATCGGCTCGCGGCTCGCCGAGACCGTGATCGCCGTCGGGCTGATCCTGATGGTCACCGTCTTGCTCTGGAATGCCGCCGACTTGGTAATCCAGCGGCTGCTGCGTGTGGCCACCCGCAGCCTCGACCGGGAGCGCTCCGCGCGCAGGCTGGACACTCTCGTGCCGCTGCTGCGCAGCGTGCTGCAGGCCGCCATCGGCGTGCTGGCTGCCCTGCTCCTGCTCTCCGAACTGGGCGTGAACATCGGCCCGCTGCTGGCGGGCGCGGGCATCCTCGGTCTCGCCATCGGTTTCGGCGCCCAGACGCTGGTCAAGGATCTGATCACCGGCGTGACCATCCTGCTGGAGGACGGCGCCACCGTGGGCGACGTGGTCGAGGTGGCGGGGCATGCCGGCGTGGTGGAGGAGATGCGCATCCGTGTCATCCAGCTGCGCGATCTCGCCGGCAACGTGCACCTCGTGCCCTACAGCGACGTGACCACCATCAAGAACTTCACCAAGGAGTTCTCCTACTACCTGTTCGAGATCGGCGTGGCCTACCGGGAGGACACGGACGAGGTCTGCGGGGTGCTGAGGGAGCTCAGCGACGAGATGCAGCAGGATGAGCAATACGGCCCGGACATCATGGAGCCGCTGGAGATTCTGGGCGTGGACCAGTTCGCCGACAGCGCCGTGATCATCAAGGCGCGCATGAAGACGAAGCCGATCCGCCAGTGGGCCATCGGCCGGGAGTTCAACCGGCGCATGAAGAAGCGCTTCGACGAGCGCAATATCGAGATTCCGTTCCCGCACACCACGCTGTACTTCGGCGAGCCGAAGGAGGGCACGCCGCCGCCGCTGCACGTCGCCCGGGACGCGCCGGCAGGCGAGGCGGCCGGCGACTGACGGCGGTGGGAAGCCGCCGGCGACTGACGACAGGGGGGCTCGACGAGGGCCGGCAGGGCCGCCCCCGCCGCGCCGACTACAGCATCACGTCGGAGCAGATGCGCTGGGTATCGTGGGGCTGGCCGCCCTGCTCCAGCGTGAGATAGAGCGTGATCAGGTAGAAGCCCACGAAGACGAAGTCGCTGTGCAGCTTGTAGTCGTTGGCGATGAAGAACGCGAACAACTCGTCGAAGGACTCCTTGAAGTCGTCGATGCGGAAGACCTGCGCGCTCTGGTCGACTCCGAAGTGGGCGTGCAGCAGCTCCTTCAGCTCGGATTCCGCGGATTGCGACAGCCCCGGCTTCAGCATGCCCATCTGCCGGAGCGCGTCTTCGAAGGCGGAATCGTCGTCGCTGTAGAAGGAGCGGTACAGCGCGACCATGCCCTCACGGAACTCGCTCCGCAGCCGTATCCACAGGCCATTGGGCTCGTACAGCAACTCGTCGCCACTGACGCCGAAACGCGCCGGACGCAGATCCAGGAACAGGCCGTCGTCCACCAGCCACTGCCCGAAGTACAGGTGCAGGATGTCGTCACCCAGCGCCTGCAACCGGTCCGGATCCTGCACGTCCTGGAGGGGCTCGGCGTCGTAGAGGCCGTCCGACAGGGTGACCGCGGAGACCGTCTCGGCGGTGGCGCGGCGGAGCTTGCGCACACCCCGCCCGGTCATGAATTGCCAGCTCACCTGCCGCATGGCGGAGAGCATGGGCCGCCATTCGATGGCGTCCCAGCCCGTCGTAGGCACGAAACGGGCCAGCTGGCGGAGTTCTTCGGGTATGAAGCCGGGCAAGCGCATCGATTCGCTCCTTGGGCATTGACGGGGCACTGACGGGAAATGGCCGGCCGCCCTCGGCTGCCGGAGGCCGGGGGCACAGCGCCGGTTTTCGTCCCGCATGTTAGGGTCTGCTCCTGGAAATCGAAAGGGCTGAACACAATTTGAGTACATCCTCGCCACAGACTCCGGCCGATCCGGCGCTCTATGCTCCGGCGGCGGAGGAATTCGAGCGGACGCTGGAAAAACTCGAGCAGGCCCGCCCCTTCGGCAAGGCAATGCACCAGCAGCGTCTGCTGTCCATCGCGCGGAAACTCCTGAACACGACCGAGGGCATCGAGGCGCTGTACGGCTTCGCGCCGCGCTTCGACAGCGCGGGGTTGTTTCTGGGCGGCGACTGGGACGAGCCGGACAAGCTCGAGCCGGCCCTCGTACGCGACACGCTGATGGCCGGCGGCAATTTCCCGACGCTCGAGTGTCTCAGCGAACTGCGCTTTCTCGCCATCGCCTCCGGCCGCGTGGCGCACCCCGTCCTCGGCCCGGCGCAGGCGCGTGCGTTTCTGGAAGACGTGCTGGCCCGCAATCTGGACTTCCCGTTCCCGGAGGCGACGGAGTTCACCCGCGAGGACGGGCTGATGACGGAACGGCTGCAGCGCTTCTACCGATTCCTGCTCGATCGCCTCGGCATGGACGGCATACTGGATGCGCTGGTGGCCGAATGCGAGCGGGTACTCCTGCAGCGCCCGATCATGGCGCAGCGCGCCGAGGAGATGCTGCGCACCGCGGAGCACGTCCTGCCGGAGCGGGCGGCAGCGGAGGAATCTCCGTCGATCCGTTTCACCCGCTGGCTGATCGAGGCGCTGCGGGGTCCCTCGGAACTCGCCCGGCGGCATCCCGATCCGGAGGCCTACGCCGGCGCCCTCGCCGGCCTGGACCAGGGGTCGCTGGCGGCCGAGGCGGGCGTCTTCGGGGAACGGATGAACCGCACCGGTCTCGTGAGCCGGCATCATGCGGTGCTGCTGCGACACCTGGCAGGCAACGGCGACGATCTGCTCGCTGACGCCCTGGCGCTGAACCGCATCGGCCGGACCAGTCTCGCCGAGTACCGGCAGCTCATCAACCTCGTCATCGACCACGCCGTGTTGCCGGATACGGCGCGGTGCATCTACGGGCTGTCACGGCTGCTGAATCGGGGCATCCTGTTCTTCCAGCCCGTGGCGCCGGGGCTGCAGCACCTGCTCGTGCTCACGATCGATTCGGAAGTGGCCGAGCTCCTGCGCACCGCGAGCCAGTTGGACACCCCCCCGCCCGCGAACGCGCTCCTGCTCGCGGCAACGCTGAGCGTCATCGGCCAGCCGCGGGGCGTTGACCAGGGCCACAACCCCACCTGCCAGGCCGCCAGGGCGATCAGCCTGTGGTCGCTGAACGACGTGGGCTATCTGCTGGAGCTCATCGCCCGCGCCGCCGGCGAGAACGAGGTGGTCATGCACTTCGAGGGCGACACCATCCGCTCCGCCGACCTGCCCGCCGGCCTGGCCGGCGAGCTGCACACGGAGCTCGACGCCGTCTCGCTGGTGCTGACGCCGCATCTCGACCGCATCTACATGGAGATGAGCCGGCGCACGATCGGCCGGCAGGGCGACGGACACAAGTGGGTCAACCCGGAGTTCCACGGCTGGTGGGTCTACCGCGGCTTCGCCTCGCTGGTGGACCCCGCGACCGAGGCCATCCAGGATGCCGAGGGCTTCGTCCGCCGTTTCCACGCCGCCTACCACCCCGAGTACAACGGCGGCAGGGATCTGGTGTACGCGCAGCCCTGCGGCGTGGTCTCGGTGAGCGCCAGCGGCGAGTTCGTGGGCTGGCACGCCGTGTCCATCCAGCGGGTGGCGAGGGATCCCGCGGGCGCCTGGCGCGTCTACTTCTTCAACCCGAACCGGGACAAGGGCCAGAACTGGGGCCACGGCATCGTGACGTCCACGTCCAACAACGGCGAATCGGAGGGCGAGTCGTCACTGCCCTTCGAGCAGTTCCTGATGCGCCTCTACGTCTTTCACTACAAGCGCAGCGAACTCGGCGACGCGGCAAGCGTGCCGGCGCCGACGGTGGCGGCGATACTGGACGGCATCGCCGGGAGCTGGGCCGCGGAGCGGAACTGGGTCAGCCGTGGCCACGGCTGACGCCGGGGACGTACTGCTCGTCCACGACGAGCGGATGCTCGCGCACGACCCCACCGGCTGGGATCCGGAACGCCCGGACTGGACGAGCTCCGTCAAGGCGCTGCTCGCCGCGCAGTACCCGGACAAGGACTTCGACGAGGGCTACGTGCATCCGGAGCGCCCGCAACGGATCACCGCCGTCGCCGGGCGGCTCGGCGAGCAGCCCGTCCCCGGCACCCGCTGGCTGGCCACCGAGCCCGCGGAGCCGCCGGAACTCGAACGCGTGCACACCCCCGAATACGTCGCGTTCATCGAGAGTCTGATCGGCCGCGCCTGCTGGCTGGACCGGGACACCACCGCCGTCTCGCCGGGCAGCGTCATGGCGGCCAAGCTGGCCGCCGGCGCGGGCATCACCGCCGTCGAATGTGTGGCCCGGGACGAGGCGAAGCGCGCGTTCTGCATCACGCGGCCGCCGGGCCATCACGCGAGCGCGGGCCGCGCCATGGGGTTCTGTCTCTACAACAACGTCGCCGTCGCCGCCGCCCATGCCCGCGCGCTGGGGATGGAGCGCATCCTGATATTCGACTGGGACCTGCACCACGGCAACGGCACCCAGGACATCTTCTATCCGGAAGGCGACGTCCTGTTCGTCGATACCCACTGCGCGGCACCGTTCTACCCCGGGACCGGCGCCCTCGAGGAGACCGGAGAGGGAGCCGGCCGGGCCGCCACCATCAACATCCCGCTGCCGCCCGGGAGCGGCAACGCCGCGATGCTGAGGGCGATGGAGACGATCATCGTGCCGGCAGCCGAGATCTTCCGCCCGGACCTGGTGCTGGTCTCGGCCGGCTTCGACGCGCACTGGCACGATCAGACCTTCGCGATGGACGAGGACGGCTTCGCCGCAATCACGGCCGGGCTCTGCGGCATCGCCGACCGGCACGCGGGAGGACGTCTGATCCTGTGCCTGGAAGGCGGCTACAATGCCGAGGCGCTGGCCGCGAGCGCTCACGCCACCGTTGCAGCCCTGGCCGGGTTGCTGCCCGAGACGCTGAACATCCTGCCAGAGGACCCCGGCATCGCCGCCGTCGACGCCGCCGCGGCCTTCCACCGGCAGGCGGCCGGACGCTGACGAGGCCGCTCAGACGTAGAAGTCCAGCTCCTCCTGTTGCTTCAGGAGATCCCGCAGCTTGTGCGGGTCGTCGCCGAAGAAGAACACCAGCCCCCAGTGCGTACCGAAGGCGGTCCGCTTCGTGACGGTCTCCTCCATCGGCGCTGTCAGCTCGTGATAGTCGAAGTAGGGATGCTCCTCGGTCTCCCGGGGGATCTCCAGCTGGCTGACCACACGGCGGCGCGGATAGACGCCGAAACAGCCGGCATAGCCCTTCGCGTCCTCCACCGGCTTGGGGAAGAACGCCTGGATCTCCTCCTCGGTGGTCTTCGGGTCGAAGACGAGGATGGAGGCCTGGTAGGCGTTGAAGCCGTAGGCCCGCTCGATCAGCTCGAACGCCTTGAAGCCCGGCGGCCGGTAGGCGACCTCGCCGAAATACATGGTGCCGTCGCTGGTCACGAAGTACTCCGGATGGATCTGGCCGAACTTGATGTCGAAGGTCTTGATGAGCTTCTCGATCTGCTCGGTGATGGCGGCGCGCCAGCTCTCGAGCTCGGGTGTGGCCGGCACGAACACGGAATACCCCAGCGTCACGTACTCGGAGATGTTCAGGAAGCGGATCTTGCCGTCGTGCACCCACGCCTCCACTGCAAACTCCCAACCGTCCAGATGGCTCTCCATCAGCAGCGGGAACTCGGTATCCGGGATGGCGTCGACTTCCTCGGGCGTGCGGATCACGCGATGGCCGAGACAGCCGGCCTTGTCGAAGGCCTTCAGGTGGATGGGGTCGTCGGGGTCGCCGTCCAGCTTCAGCAGGGTCTGGTTCACCCGACGCAGGAACCGCACCACATCGTCCCTGTCGTGGGCCTCCTCGAAGATGCCCACGCGGATGCCGCCCAGCTGGGCGCGGCGTTTCATGAGCGCCTTGTCGCGGAACAGCACGGCCTGGCCGTGCAGCCGGGGATTGCCCATCAGCACCGAGTTGATGGCACCGGCCCACTCCACCGTCTCCTCGAACAGGGGGATGGCCACGTCCACGCCTTCCTCCTTCAGGCGCTCGGCGATCTCCAGCGAGCGGTCGTTCAGCCGCTCGAAATTCCAGGGGATGTAGGGGATGTCGTTCTTCTTGCAGTAGTCCTCGGCCCACTCGGGCGCGACGACCACATAGCGGCGGTCGAAGCGGTCGGCGGCCTCGACGGCGCCCAGGCTCCAGCCGAGCAGTGCCACGTAGCCTTTGTCGGGGTTCTTTTCCACGAATCCTCCATGCTGCCAGGGGGTTTACTACCCTAACACATCGCCCTGACCGCCATTTCCCGGCATTTACCGGCTGTTTTGCAGCTGATCGCAGCAAGATTTTTGTGGATCAGCGTGATATGTGACACGATAGGGATCTGTTCCACGCCATTCCCGGCGTCACACGGAACCAGCGAGTCGCCAGTAATCATCGAGGAGCCAGCATGAAAATCGTACGTCTGAAGGACCTGGAAGGCACCGAACGCGAAGTGAAGAGCCCGGCGGGATGGACCAGCGTACGATTCCTGCTCGCGAAGGACGGCATGGGCTTCTCGATGCACGAGACCACGTTCCCGCCCGGACTCGAGTTCGACATGTGGTACAAGCACCACCTGGAGGCGGTGTACTGCTACCAGGGCACGGGGGAGATCATCAACCGGGACACGGGCGAGAAGTTCGCCATCGAGCCGGGCACCCTGTACGCGCTGGACAAGCACGACAAGCACACCCTGCGCGCCATCACCGAGCTGAAGCTGGTCTGCACCTTCAATCCACCGGTCACCGGGCGTGAGGTCCACGACGAGGAAGGCGCCTACGTGATCGCGCCGGAGGCCTGAGCCGACGGCCTCTTGCCTGCGCCGCCATCGCGGGTAAGACTGTCCGCCGGGAGACCCGGAGGACACCGATGACAAGGATCGTTCCCTTCCTCGCCGCCGTGCTGCTGGCGGCGGGCTGCGCGACCGAGCGCAGCGGCAATGGCAGCGCTGCAGCGGACACCGCCGGCACCCCCCCAGTCCGGGACGCGGCACGGCTGGTCGCCGGCCTGGCGCTGCCGGCCACCTACGCCGGCATCCTGCCCTGCGCGGACTGCCCGGGCATCCGTTACCGCCTGAACCTGTGGCCGGACGGCGTCTTCCACCTGCACCGGGAGTGGCTCGACCGGGACTTCGAGGAGTCCGACATCGGCCGCTGGCGCAAGGACCCGGCGAGAAACGCCATCCTGCTCTACGGCGGCCGCGAGATGCCGCTGCAGTTCTCGGTGGAGGGACCGCGCACGCTGCGCAAACTCGACATCGAGGGCCGGCCCATCGAATCCGGCCTGCCCTACGAACTCACCAGCGAAGGCAGTCTGGCACGCCTCGAGCTCGAGCTGCCGCTGCGCGGCATGTTCACCTATCTGGCGGACGCGCCGCGCTTCGAGGAGTGCCTCACCGGGCGCTCCTATCCCGTGGCCATGGAAGGCGCCTATATCGAACTCGAGCGCGCCTATCTGGCCGCGGACAAGGCCGCACCCGGCGCGCCGCTCCTGGCGGCGCTCGAAGGGGCGATCACGGAGCGCCCGGCGATGGAGGGCGGCCGGCCGATACCCACCGTGGTGGTGCGGCGCTTCCTCGGCCTGTTTCCGTCACAGAGCTGCGAGAGAGCCATGAGCGAGGCCGCCCTGCCGAATACCTACTGGCGCCTCGTGAAACTGGAGGGCGAGCCCGTGCCCGCCGTCGACGGCCGGCGCGAGCCCCACCTGATCCTGCGCGGCGGCGAGAGCCGCTTTGCGGCCACCGTCGGCTGCAATCAGCTCGTGGGCACCTGGCACGTGGAGGGAGACCGTCTCACCTTCACCGGCGGCGCCTCCACGCTGATGGCCTGCCCGTCCCCGCTGGACGCGCGGGAGACGAAGCTGAAGAGAGTGCTGGCCGACACCCACGGCTGGCGCATCAGCGGGCAGGTCCTCGAATTATTCGACCGGAGCGGAACGAGCATCGCCGTCTTCGAGGCCGTCTACCTGCCCTGAACGCCCGCGACCCGGCCGCCAACCGGAGCCGGCGACGGGGGCGTGGCTGATCGCGATCAGCCGGGGCCGGCGGTCGGCGCTTCGCCCTTGTGCGCCGGCCAGGTCGCGAAGGCGAGATAGTAGAGGAAGACGATATTCACCAGCGGGACGACCATCAGCAGGCCCAGCGCTCCCGGGTAACCCGCCTTCTGGCAGATGCGCCAGAAAGGAATCACCACGATGGCGGCCCACACCAGCATCATCAGGTATCCGCCGCCGGCCATATCTCCGTTCATCATCTTGCTTCTCCTCTCTGCCCCCGCCTCATGATAGCGCGACGCGGAACTTCCCGTGCGGGGCGCCGTGGCGATAGAATCCGTCGGACCGCGGAAGGAGACCGACCATGAAACGACTTGCCCGATTCCTGCTCTGCCTCGCCCTCGCTCCCATGGCGCTCGCGGCGGCCGGCGACGAAGGCGCCGTGCGCCTCTCGGATCCGGTCACCGTGACGGACGACTACGAGGAGTTCGGCGCCCCGGTCGTCTCCACGGAGTCGGCGGTTTCGCTGGGTGAACTCGTCGGCGCCGGCGAGGAGTACCTCGGCCGAGAGATCACGCTGACCACCCGCATTGCGAAAGTGTGCCGCAAGAAAGGCTGTTTCTTCATCGCCCGTGAAGGCGACGCGATGGCGCGCATCACCTTCAAGGATTACGGCTTCTTCATCCCGACCGATTCGGCCGGCAAGGAGGTGCTGCTGAACGGTACCTTCGAGCGCCGCGAGATCACCGATGCCCAGGCGCGCCACTACCGCAAGGATCTCGGCGAACCGGCCGGCGACGGGCCCGCCGCCGGCGCCGAATACCACATCGTGGCGACGGCGGTCCGCATCCCCCGGGGCTGAGGACGCGCCATGCGTCCGGCCTGAGGGCCCTCAGGCATCCGAGCGCAGCGCCGCCAGGTCGGCGCCCGCCGGCTGCTGGAACAGCCGCAGCCCGAACTCGGGCACGATGGCGATGAGGTGGTCGAAGATGTCCGACTGGATCCCCTCGTATTCCGCCCACACCGTGGTGTCCGTAAAGCAGTAGATCTCCAGCGGGAGGCCGTCGGGCCCGGCGGGCAGCTGGCGCACGATCAGCGTCAGGTCCTGACGGATGCGGGGGTGATTCTTCAGGTAGTTGAACGCGTAGGCGCGGAAGGTGCCGATGTTGGTCAGGCGCCGCCGGTTCACGTCCGCGGCCACCTCGCCCTGCAGTCGTGCGTTGTACTCCTCGAGCTCGCGGCGCTTGTCGTCGACGTAGCGGGCGAGCAGCACGAAGCGCCTGAAGTGCTCGATCTCCTCGTCGCTCTGGAAGCGGATGGAGGAGACGTCGAAGTACAGGGAGCGCTTGACCCGCCGGCCGCCGGACTCGCTCATGCCCCGCCAGTTCTGGAACGAATCGGTGATCAGCCGATGGGTGGGGATGGTGGTGATGGTCTTGTCGAAGTTCTGCACTTTCACCGTGTGCAGCTGCACGTCGATCACGTCGCCGTCGGCGCCGAACTGGGGCATGGTGATCCAGTCGCCCACCCGCACCATGTCCTGGGCGGTGAGCTGGACGCTCGCCACCAGCGAGAGAATGGTGTCCTTGAAGACCAGCAGCAGGATGGCTGTCATCGCGCCGAAGCCGCTGATGAGCAGCAGCGGCGAGCGGTCGAGCACGGCGGCGACGATCAGCACGCCACCCAGCACCCAGACCACGATCTGCACCAGCTGCACGAACCCCTTCAGCGGGCGCTCCTTCGCGACCGGCAGCGCCGAGTAGATGGTGTTGCCCGCGCTCAGCAGCGAGGTCAGCGTCATCGTGAGCATCAGCACCATGTAGCCGGTGGCCACGCTGCGCGCGAGGCGCACCACCGTCTCGGGCACGCCCGGGATGAAGGGCATGGCCAGGAAGACGACCAGCGCCGGCAGCACCTGGGCCAGCCGGCCGAAGACGTTGTGCGCCACCAGCGCGTCGTCCCAGGTGACTCGTGAGCGCGCGGCGAGGCGCCGCGCCGCATTCACGAGCACGCGCTTGGCCAGCAGGTCGACCACCAGTGCGACGACCAGCAGCAGCACGAGCCCGAGGGCCGGCGGCGCCAGGGGATGGACGGATTCGAGCCGCTCGATCACCGCTTGTCGCTCATCGTTTCTCGCTCATCGTTCCGGGCTCATCGTTCCGGGCTCATCGTTCCGGGCTCATCGTTCCTGGCTCATCGGTCCTGGCTCAGGTGCCGCAGAAGGTGCGGATCACACGCTCCTCCGGGGCGGGAGGCTCGGCGTAGCAGGAACGACCGGGCTGCTCGTGGAAGGGTTGCCCCAGCACCTCGCGCAGTTCGTGGAAGACCGACAGGTCGGCGCCGATGGCGGCCCGGATGGCCCGCTCCACCTGGTGGTTGCGGGGGATGTAGAGCGGGTTCTCCGCCTCCATCGAGGCCCGGACCTCGCCGGCCGTGTCGGGCTGGCGCGCCAGGCGTTCCCGCCAGCGCGTCTCGAACCCGCCGAAGCGGGGCTCGTCGCCCGCACCGGTGCGGGCGGCCAGCTCGCGGAAGCTCAGCGTGTAGTCGAGCCCCTCGCGCTGCAGGTGGGCGAGCCAGTCGCCGATGAGATCGGCATCGTCGGGCTCGGCCGTGGTGAGGCCGAGCTTGCGGGCCATGCGGCCCAGCCACTCGTCCTCGAACAGCCCGGGGAAGCGGCCCAGCTCCTCCTCGAACGCCGCCTTGTCGCCGCCCGCGCTCAGCAGGCAGTCGGCGAGGCGCGCCAGGTTCCACTGGGCGATGGTCGCCTGCTGGCCATAGGCATAACGGCCGTAGTGGTCGATAGAGCTGAAGACCTTGTCGTAGTGGAACTCGTCCATAAAGGCGCAGGGGCCGTAGTCCAGCGTCTCGCCGGAGACGGCGGTGTTGTCGGTATTCATGACGCCGTGGATGAAGCCGAGCGCCATCCACTGGGCCACGAGCCGCGCCTGGGCCTCGACGACGCCCCGGTAAAATGCGCGCAAGGGCTCGTGGGCTTCGCGGGCTGCCGGGTAGTGGCGGTCGATGGCGTAGTCCGCGAGCGTCCGTACCGCGTCGGCGTCGCCGCGGGCGGCGAAATACTCGAAGGTGCCCACGCGGATGTGGCTGGCCGCGACCCGGGTGAAGACGCCGCCGGGCAGCGCTTCCTCCCGGAACACCCGCTCGCCGGTGGCCACCGCTGCCAGCGCCCGGGTGGTGGGCACGCCGAGGGCATGCATCGCCTCGCTGACCAGGTACTCCCGGATCACCGGCCCCAGCGACGACTTGCCGTCGCCCATGCGGGAGAACGGGGTGCGGCCGGAGCCCTTCAGCTGGATGTCCCGGCGCCGGCCCGAGGCGTCCACGCGCTCGCCCAGCAGCACCGCGCGGCCGTCGCCCAGCTGCGGCACGAACCGGCCGAACTGGTGGCCGGCGTAGGCGAGCGCGATCGGCTCCGCGCCCGGCGGCAGTTCGTTGCCGCCGAACAGCCTCGCCAGGCGCTCCTCGTCGCCGCCGAGCGCATCCAGCCCCAGTTCTGCGGCCAGCGGCCCGTTCCAGGCCAGCAGCGCGGGCGCGGGCACGGCGGCCGGCTCCACGCGGGCGTAGAAATGCCCGGGAAGGCGGGCGTAGGAGTTCTCGAGCCGGCAGTCTGGGGTGTCGGGATTCATCCGGCAAAGGTTACCTGATGAGGCGGGGGAGTCCAGGCAGCCGGCTTTCCGGCCGGTGCCGCTCGACGCCGCGGGCGCTGGGGATTACCACGATTGCCGCCACGGGGAACCGACAGTAAATTCTCGCGGTCTGACCCTCCGGAGGTTCCATGTCCCCAGTCCGTCTGGCGCGCGCCGTCGCGCTGCTCACAGCTCTGTTCTGCGCGCCTGCGTCCGCCTCGACGGAGGTGCAATGGCTCACCGACGGCCAGGACGGCCAGCCGGGACTCGTGCTCTATTATTTCTATTCGGACAGTTGCCCCCACTGCCAGGAGGCCAAACCCTTCGTCGCCGGACTCGGCGAGATGGAGTGGATAGACCTGCGCCGTTACGAGATCTCCAAGAGCCGGGAGAACGGCCTGCTCTACCGGGACATCGCCGCCAGCATCGGCGAGAAGGCCCGCAGCGTTCCCGGGTTCCTGTTCTGCGGGACCCTGGAGACGGGTTATGACAAGGCCGAGACCACCGGCGCGCGCCTGCTCGAGCAGCTGCGCGCCTGCCGGGCGGACCCGGACAGCTACCTCGCGCCCGCCGAGGAGGCGGCGACGCCGCAGCCTGCGGAGGTGAGCGGTCTGCAACTGCCTTTCGTAGGCACCATCGATCCTTCCAACTGGGGTCTGCCCGTCCTGACCGCCGTCATCGCAGGGCTCGACGCCTTCAACCCCTGCGCCTTCTTCGTGCTGCTGTTCCTGCTGAGCCTGATGGTCCACGCGCGCAGCCGCGCGCGCATGCTGCTCGTGGGCGGCACCTTCGTGCTCTTCTCCGGCCTCATCTACTTCGTGTTCATGGCGGCCTGGCTGAACGTGTTCCTCTGGATCGGCGAGCTCAGGATCGTGACGATGATCGCCGGCCTCGTCGCCGTGACCCTGGCGGCCGTCAACATCAAGGATTACTTCTGGTTCAAGTCGGGCCCCTCGCTGTCCATTCCGGACTCGAAGAAGCCGGGCATGTATCAGCGGATGCGCGACCTGGTCGCCGCTCCCAGCGTACTGGCGATGCTCGCGGGCACGGCCGTGCTGGCCATCGTCGTGAACAGCTACGAACTCCTTTGCACGGCCGGGCTGCCCATGGTCTATACGCGCATCCTGACCCTGCGCGAGGCGGACAGCTTCGTCTTCTACATGTATCTCGTGTTCTACAACGTGGTGTACGTGATCCCGCTGCTGGCGATCGTGGGCCTGTTCGTGATGAAGTTCGGCTCCCGCAAGCTGGGCGAGAGCGAGGGGCGCCTGCTGAAGCTGATGTCCGGCATGATGATGCTCGGGCTGGGCGCCGTCATGCTGTTCGCGCCGATGTCGCTGAACAACGCCGGCATCGCCATCGGCCTGCTGGCCGCGGCCGTGCTCGCCACCTCGCTGATACACGCCGTCATGAAGAGACGGGGTCTGATCTGAGCCCGCTCCGCCCCCCACGTCGCGCTGGCGCCTGCGCTCGGCCTGTGTCACGGTGCAGGTTCATATGACCCGGACGTCTGAGATGGATGCCCCGCTGCACCGATACACCCTCGCGGAAGAGATCGCCCACGCGGTCACCCACGGCGTGGGGGCGCTGCTCAGCATCGCGGGACTGACCTGGATGCTCTACGTCTCGGCGGTGATCGCCGACCCGTGGCGCATCGTCGCCAGCGCCGTCTACGGCACCAGCCTGGTGGCCCTGTTCCTCGCCTCCACCCTGTATCACGCGCTGTACGCGACGCGGGCCCGCAACCTGTTCCGCACCCTCGACCACTGCGCGATCTACCTGCTGATCGCCGGCACCTACACGCCATTCCTGCTGGTAGCGATGCGCGGCAGCGTGGGCTGGTGGCTGTTCGGCGCCATCTGGACGCTGGCCACCGCCGGCATCATCACCAAGCTCTGGTTCCGCGACCGCTTCCCGCGCCTGTCCCTGGCGGGCTACCTGGCGATGGGCTGGCTGGTGCTGCTCGCCATGCCCCAGGTGGTGGAGGCCGTGGCCAGCGACGGCATCGTCTGGCTGGTGGCCGGCGGTCTCAGTTACAGCGTGGGCGCCGCGTTTTATGCGGCCGAGCGCATCCCCTACCACCACGCCATCTGGCACCTGTTCGTGCTCGCCGGCGGCGCCTGCCACTTCCTGGCGGTCGCCCTCTACGTGCTGCCGGAGGCCGGTACGGCCTGATCTGCGCTCAGCCGGACTCCTCGTCGTCGCCGCCCAGGCGGTTCATCAGCCCTTCCTTGAACTGATCCAGCTTCTCCTTGGCCCGGTCCTTCAGGGACTCCGTCGCGGCCGACTGCAGCACACGCTCGATCACCGGCTCCAGCACCTGGCGCGCGACCTCCGTGCCGGTGGCACCTCCCGATGCGCGGCCGATGTCGGTGAGCCCGATGCGCGGTATGTCGACGGCGCGTTGTTCGTCGAGATCCGGCAGCGACACGGAGGCACTGGCATCCTCCAGCACGAATCGTTCGATGACCAGCTTGCGGCCGGGCCCCTCGTCCGCGGCCTGCTGCTCCCCGCCGCCGGCGGATTCCAGGTTCTTCATCAGCTCGCGCAGGTTGCTGCCGGTCGCCCGCTGGATCAGATTCACCGTGGCGCCGGAGACCGTGACCTCCTTCAGCACGATGGTGTCCTCCGTGACGGTGGCCGGATCGATACGGATCACGAAGCGGCCCAGCGACATCGCATCGCCGCCGTAACCCTCCGGATTGCCGACGGTGAGGCCGGCGATCTCCGCCCGGGCCTCGCCGAGGTCGATGGAAACACCGCTCACCTCCACCGGCGTACCCGTCGCCGCGGAACCCTGCTGCTCGATGACGCCCGCAACGATGGTGTCGAGCTGGGTATACACGTAGACGAGCCCGGCGGCGACGATGACGACGATCACGCCGAGTGCGATCAGTACCTTCTTCATGACGACTCCTTGCGCATCTCCTGGCGCATTCTGTTGATCAGTCCGCCGCACCGGATAAGCTCGCGCTCCCGGTCGGACAGTCCGTGACGCACGGCGACGCTCAGCTCCCGGTCCCGCACCTCCAGCCGGAAAGGCTCGTCCGATGCGAGCTTCCCGGTCATGTCCGCGGCCTCCAGGACGTCGCTCTCCTCGAGTTCATGGTAGCCGGCCGCGTCCTCGAAAGTCAGCGGCAGCACGCCGTAGTTGATGAGGTTCTGACGGTGGATGCGGGCGAAACTGCAGGCCAGCACCACCCGCAGGCCCAGATGCCGCGGCGCCACGGCCGCGTGCTCCCGGCTCGAGCCCTGGCCGTAGTTCGCGCCGCCGACCACCACGTGGCCGCCCTCGTCGCGCAGCTCGCGTGCGTCCTCCGGGTAGGAGGCGGAGAGGCGGGTGAAGGCGAAGTCCGAGATGCGCGGGATATTGCTGCGGTACGGCAGCGCCTCGGCGCCGGCGGGCAGGATCTCGTCGGTGGAGACGTCGTCGCCGGTCTTCAGCAGTACCGGCAGCGACCAGGAGTCCGGCAGCGGCTCGAACTCCGGCAGCGACTCGATGTTCGGTCCCTTCACGAGTTCCGGACGCTCGCGTCCGCGCTCGGGGCGGACGAACTGGTTCGGCGCCCCGGCGGCGGCATTCGCGGGCAGGGTGATCCGCGGTGCGGGACGCCCGAGACGGCGCGGATCGAATATCTCGCCGGCCAGCGCGGATGCCGTCGCGGTCTCCGGACTGCACAGCCACACCGCGTCGTCGGTGGTGCCCGAGCGGCCCGGGAAATTGCGCGGGGTCGTGCGCAGGCTGTTGCGCCCCGTTGCCGGCGCCTGGCCCATGCCGATGCAGCCGTTGCAGCCCGCCTGGTGGAGGCGGGCGCCGGCCGCGATCAGGGGCTCCAGGTGCCCCGTGGCGACGAGCTGGTGCAGCAGCTGGCGGGTGGTCGGGTTGACGTCGAAGGAGACGTGGTCGGCGACCCGCTGGCCCCGTACCATCTCGGCGCACACGGCGAAGTCCCGGTAGCCCGGGTTGGCCGAGGAGCCGATGTAGCTCTGGTGAACGGGCTCGCCGGCGACCTCCTCGACCGGCACCACGTTACCCGGGCTGGAGGGCCTGGCGATCAGCGGGACGAGCCTGCCGAGATCGATGCGGTCCCGGTGGTCGTAGGCGCAGCCCTCGTCGGCCGCGAGCGGGCGCCAGCTCTCGCCGCGGCTCTCGGCCTCGAGGAACTCGCGGGTACGGTCGTCGGACGGGAACACGGTGGTGGTGGCGCCGAGTTCCGCACCCATGTTGGCGATGACGTGGCGGTCCATCGCGCTCAGGGCGGCGACACCCGGCCCGTGGTACTCGATGACGCGGCCGATGCCACCTTCCACGCCGTGGCGGCGCAGCATCTCCAGGATGACGTCCTTGGCGCTCACCCAGTCGGGAAGCTCTCCCGTGAGTTCGATGCCCCACACCTCGGGCATGGGGATGGCGACCGGCTTCCCGGCCATGACCATCGCGACATCGGCTCCGCCCGCGCCCACGGCGAGCATGCCGAGCGAGCCCGCCGCGCAGGTATGGCTGTCGGCGCCGATCAGCGACTCGCCGGGCGCACCGAAGCACTGCATGTGCAGCGGATGGCTCACGCCGTTGCCGGCCGGGCTGTACACCATGCCGTAGCGCCGGGCAGCGCTCAGCAGGAAGAGGTGATCGTCCGCATTGCGCGCATCCTGCTGCAGCAGGTTATGGTCGACGTACTGCACCGAGAGCTTCGTGCGCACGCGGTCGAGGCCCATCGCCTCAAGCGTGAGTGCGACCAGGGTGCCGGTGGCATCCTGTGTCAGGGTCTGGCGGAACTCGAGCTCGACCGGCTTGCCCGGCGGCGGCATGTCGCCTGCGCAGCACGCCCCGATCAGTTTGCGGGTCAGGTTCTCCGTCATCGCAGCCTCCTCGGGCGGCCCGGAGGATGTCGGGCAGCACGGCCCCACTGTGCCCCGTGTCGCCCCCGCCGCCATCGACAATTCTCAATGGCGCCGCTCCCCGGCATGCTCCGGGTATTCTGCGATGGCGGTGCCAACGAGGAGCCAGAACCCCCCGACGAGCCAGCCTGTGGCGACGTCGCTCGGATAGTGGACGCCGAGGTAGACCCGGCTGAGACCCACCAGCGCGACGAGCGCGGCGCACCAGTAGATCACCTCGAAACGCCGCCGCAGCGAACCGGCATCGCGGGCGATAACGTAGGCCAGGAAGCCGTACAGGGCCATGGCCCCCGTGGCGTGCCCGCTGGGGAAGGAAGGCGACAGCACCATGATGTCCGCGGCGAATTCCGGCCGCGGGCGGTCGAAGAAGTACTTGCCCGTCCAGGTGAACGCCTGCGCCCCGAGGAAGGTGGTCCAGAGCGGAAGGATCAGCCGGCGGCGGCCCCACACCGCAAACAGCGCCGTGCAGACGAGGCCGGTGGCGACCAGCGCCTGGCTCGCGCCCAGATCCGTGACCCATGCCACCACCGTGATCGCCGCCGGCTCGCGCCAGGGCTCGAGATACTCGTGCACCGCGGTGTCGAACCGCTGCAGCTCGCCCCGTTCCAGCAGTTCCTCGATGAGCCCGCCGATCAGGGCGGCGACGTAGGCCGCGCCGAGCACGAGCAGTGTGAGAGGCAGCCCCCGGAAGCGCCCGGGGTCGAGGCGGGCCGCGACGTGACGGTGCAGTCGCGGGTAGCGTTCGGCCAGGGCGGCGACCCGGCGGTGGCCGCGCAGCCACGCGACGAGCGGCGCGGCACGGCGGGCGACAGCGCGCGCGGCACCGTTCGCGTGCCGGGTGAGAAACCAGGCGAGCCGCCAGAGGAGCAGTAGCAAGGCCGCCAGTCCCGCCAGCAGGTAGAGGCTCTCCTCCATGGCCCGAGTATAGAGCACCGCCCGCTCGGAGGACCTTCCGACGGCCGCTCGTGGCATGTACGGATCGGGCCGCGCCCGTGGGCATGCGATTATCCGGCAGCGAGAGTGAGAATCCGGATGAGAGAGACGAACGCGCTACCCGCCCGGGGCCGGCTGGCCCGCGAATCCAGGACTATGGGCCACATGGTTCGCCTGTACTGCCGCGCCCATCACGGCGGTCGCGGCGATGCCGGCGCGGCCCCCTGCCCGCGCTGCCGCGAGTTTCTCGCCTACGCCGACCGACGCCTGCAGAAGTGCCCCTACGGCGAGGACAAGCCCACCTGCGCCAACTGCCCCGTCCACTGCTACAAGCGCGCCCCGCGGGAGTTCGCGCGCACCATGATGGGCTACTCCGGGCCCCGCATGATGCTGCGCCATCCCTGGCTCGCGCTGCGACATATCCTCGACGGCCGCCGCAAGGTGGAGCATCCGATGGCGCTGCGGCGCCGCGACGCAGGGCGCTGACGGCGACGCTGGGCGGCCGCCCGCGCGGGGCCATTGGCAATTCGCAATGCGCTTCCTTAAGGTATGAAAGACCTTAAGGAACCATGAGAGACACGCTAATCGGCACGACGGCGGCACGCAGGACCACGCTCGGCCGGGACGACATCTACCTCTTCCGGGAAGGCACCCATGCCCGGCTCTATCACGGGCTCGGCGCTCACGTGCAGCGCGACGGCACGTCCTTCGCGGTCTGGGCACCCAATGCCGCCGCCGTGTCCGTGAAAGGCGATTTCAACGGCTGGAGCAACGAGGCACACCCCCTCTCGCCGCGCGACGATTCCTCCGGCATATGGGAAGGTTTCGTGCCGGAAGCGGCTGCGGGCGCCGTCTACAAGTATCACGTCCTCTCCCGTTACGACGGCTACCGGGTGGACAAGGGCGACCCCTTTGCCTTCGCCTGGGAGGAGCCGCCGCGCACCGCCTCGAAGGTCGCCACGCTGGACTACGAGTGGGGCGACCGGGGGTGGATGGAGGCGCGGGCCGCGCACAACGCCCTGGATGCGCCCTGGTCGGTCTACGAACTGCATCTCGGGTCCTGGCGGCGGACCGAGGGCAACCGCTACCTCGGATACCGCGAGATCGCCGAGCCGCTGGCCGACTACCTGAACGAGATGGGCTACACCCACGTGGAGTTCATGCCGGTCACCGAGCATCCCTTCTACGGCTCGTGGGGCTACCAGACCACGGGCTATTTCGCGCCGACCGCCCGCTACGGGGCGCCGCAGGACCTCATGTACCTCATCGACCACCTGCACCAGCGCGGCATCGGCGTGATCCTGGACTGGGTGCCTTCCCACTTCCCCGGCGACGAGCACGGTCTGTCCTACTTCGACGGCAGCCACCTCTACGAGCACCAGGATCCGAAGCAGGGCTATCACCCGGAGTGGAACAGCTACATCTTCAATTACGGCCGCAGCGAGGTGCGCGCCTTCCTGCTGTCCAGCGCGCTGTTCTGGCTGGACAAGTACCACATGGACGGGCTGCGCGTGGATGCGGTCGCCTCCATGCTCTACCTCGACTACGGGCGTAAGGACGGCGAGTGGATACCCAACAAATACGGCGGCCGCGAGAACCTGGAGGCGATGGGCTTCCTGCGCCAGCTGAACGAGGCGGCCTACCACCATCACCCGGGCATCCAGACGATTGCCGAGGAGTCGACTGCCTGGCCGATGGTGTCGCGGCCCACCGAACTCGGCGGTCTCGGTTTCGGCATGAAGTGGAACATGGGCTGGATGCACGACACGCTGCACTACATGTCGACGGATCCCGTCTACCGGCGCTATCACCACAACGAGCTGACCTTCGGCATCCACTATGCGTTTTCGGAGAACTTCCAGCTGCCGCTCTCCCATGACGAGGTGGTCTACGGCAAGGGCTCGCTGATCGGGAAGATGCCCGGCGACGAGTGGCAGCGTTTCGCCAACCTGCGCCTGCTGTTCGGCTGGATGTACACCCACCCCGGCAAGAAGCTCGTCTTCATGGGCGGCGAGTTCGGCCAGCGGGCCGAGTGGAACCACGACTCGAGCCTGGACTGGGATTTGCTGGAGGAGGCACCCCATGCCGGCCTCAGGCGCTGGTTCCGCGACCTCGCGGCCTTCTACCGCGCCGAGCCCTCGCTCTGGCGCCACGACTTCGACGGCCGCGGCTTCGAGTGGATAGACGCGAGCGACGCCGGCAACAGCGTCGTGGCCTTCCTGCGCAAGGGTGCGGACGAGCACGAGCGCGTGGCCGTGGTCTGCAACTTCACGCCGGTCCCTCGCCAGGAGTACCGCATCGGCGTGCCGACGGGCGGCACCTGGGTGGAATGCCTGAACAGCGACGCTGAATTCTACGGCGGCAGCGGCACGGGCAACCTGGGCCGCGTCGAGACGGCACCGACCGGCTCGCACGGTCATTACCACTCCCTCAGCCTCACCCTGCCGCCGCTCGGCATCCTCGTGCTGCGCAGCGAGCGCGATCTGGCGCAGCGCAGCCGCCGCGCAAGGCCCACGCGCGCCGGAGGGGAAAGCTGATGCCGGCGCGACGGCGGCCGGCCCTCGTCGACGGCAGATGCCGGGCGGTGGTGGAGAACCTCCGGCCGGAGGTGGACTGCGGCCGCTACCCCGCCAAGCGCACCCTCGGCGACGAGGTGGTGATCGAGGTGGACGCGTTCACGGACGGACATGACAGGATCCGCTGCCAGCTCCGCCACCGGCGCGCCGGAGAGCGGGAGTGGCGGGAGCAGCCGATGACGCCGCTGGGCAACGACCGCTGGCAGGCGAGTTTCGAGGCCGGCGAACTCGGCCGCTACGAATACACCGCCGTGGCCTGGGTGGACGACTTCCTCTCCTGGCGTCACGACCTCGCGCGCTGGGAGGCGGACGCGGATATCGACCGGGCGCTGAGAGCGGGCGCGCTACTCGTCGGCGAGGCGGCCGGGCGCGCCACGGGCGAGGATGCGGGCACGCTCGAGCGCACCGCGAAGGCGCTGGGCGGCAGCGACGCGCTCGAGCAGCGGCGCGGACTCGGTCTCAGCGATACGCTCGCCGGACTCATGCAGCGCTACCCGGACCGCGAACACGAGACGGCCTACGGTCGCACGCTCGAGATCCTGGTCGAGCCGGAACTCGCCCGCTACTCGACCTGGTACGAACTCTTCCCACGCTCGCTCGGCGAGAACGGCCGCCACGGGACATTCCGGGACGTCGAGGCACACCTGGACTACGTCGCGGACATGGGCTTCGACGTGCTCTACTTCCCGCCGATCCATCCCGTCGGCGAGGTCAACCGGAAGGGGCCGAACAACGCCCTCACCGCCGGGCCGCACGACCCCGGCTCGCCCTGGGCCATCGGCTCGTCGCAAGGGGGCCACAAGAGCATCCACCCGGAACTCGGCACGGACGAGGACTTCCGCGCGCTGGTGGCGGCAGCGGGGGAGAAGGGCATCGCGATCGCACTGGACATCGCTTTCCAGTGCGCGCCCGACCACCCTTACGTCGAGGAGCATCCGGAGTGGTTCCGCCACCGCCCGGACGGCAGCATCCAGTACGCGGAGAATCCCCCGAAGAAATACCAGGACATCTATCCGTTCGATTTCGAGAGCGAGGACTGGGAAGGGCTGTGGCGAGAGCTGCGCTCGGTGTTCGAGCACTGGATCGAGCGCGGCGTCACGGTCTTCCGGGTGGACAACCCGCACACCAAGGCCTTCCCCTTCTGGGAGTGGGTCATCGGCGACATCAGGCAGGCGCATCCGGAGGTGGTGTTCCTGTCGGAGGCCTTCACGCGTCCCCGTGTCATGCACAGGCTGGCGAAGCTCGGCTACAGCCAGTCCTACACCTACTTCACCTGGCGCAACACGAAGGAAGAGCTGACGGCCTACGGCACGGAGGTGAGCCAGAGCCCGTCCCGGGAGTACTTCCGCCCGAATTTCTGGCCGAACACCCCCGACATCCTGCACGAGTATCTGCAGGCTGGCGGCCGTCCGGCCTTCATGGCGCGACTCGTGCTCGCCGCGACCATGACCGCGAATTACGGCATCTACGGCCCCGCCTTCGAGCTGCTCGAGGCCACCCCGCGGGAACCCGGCAGCGAGGAATACCTGGACTCGGAGAAATACCAGATCCGCGAGTGGGACCTGGAGCGCCCCGAGAGCCTGCGCGACTACATCACGCGCGTGAACCGGATCCGCCGGGAGAACCCGGCGCTGCAGCGCAACGAGCGGCTGTGCTTCCACCCCATCGACAATCCCCAGCTCATCGCCTACTCGAAGTCGACCCCGGAACTCGACAACGTGATCATCACGGTGGTGAATCTCGATCCGCATCACCGCCAGTCCGGCTTCCTGGAGCTGCCGGTGCACGACTGGAACCTGCCGGGCCCGCACCCCTACCAGGTACACGATCTGCTGTCGGGCGCGCGCTACCTCTGGCACGGCGCCCGCAACTACGTCGAGCTCGATCCGCACGCGAGCCCGGCCCACGTCTTCCGCCTGCGCCGGCGCATCGGCACGGAGCGGGACGTGGATCATTTTTCCTGATCGGCGGCGGCATCGGCACCGCCCGGCGCTACCGCGGTTCGGCGAGATACGGGAGAGACCATGACGCAATCCGACAACCCGACCGCCTGGCAGGAGGACCCGCTCTGGTACAAGGACGCGATCGTCTACCAGGTGCACGTCAAGTCGTTCTTCGACTCGAACGACGACGGCGTGGGGGATTTCAACGGTCTCCGGCGCAAACTCGACTACATCGAGTCCCTGGGCGTGAATGCGATCTGGCTGCTGCCCTTCTATCCGTCGCCCATGCGCGACGACGGCTACGATATCGCGGACTACCGCGGCATCAATCCCGCCTACGGCAACCGGCGCGACTTCCGCGCCTTCATCCGCGAGGCCCACAAGCGGGGGCTGAAGGTGATCACCGAGCTGGTGGTGAACCACACCTCCGAGCAGCACGCCTGGTTCCAGGCCGCGCGCAAGGCGCCGAAGGGCTCCGCCAAGCGCGACTACTACGTCTGGAGCGACACCGACCAGAAGTTTCCCGAGACGCGCATCATCTTCACCGACACCGAAGAGTCGAACTGGGCCTGGGACCCGGTGGCCCAGCAGTACTACTGGCACCGCTTCTTCTCCCACCAGCCGGATCTCAACCACAACAACCCGAAGGTGGTGGAGGCCGTCATACGGGTGATGCGCTACTGGCTCGACATGGGCGTGGACGGCATGCGCCTCGACGCCATCCCCTATCTGTGCGTGCGCGAGGGCACGAACAACGAGAACCTGGCCGAGACCCACGAGGTGATCAAGCGCATCCGCGCCGCCGTTGACGAACACTACGACAACCGCATGCTGCTCGCCGAGGCCAACCAGTGGCCGGAGGACGTGCGCGACTACTTCGGCGAGGCCGACGAGTGCCACATGGCGTATCACTTCCCGGTGATGCCACGCATGTACATGGCCATCGCCCAGGAGGACCGCCATCCCATCGTGGAGATCATGCAGCAGACGCCGGAGATTCCGGATGGCTGCCAGTGGGCGATCTTCCTCCGTAACCACGACGAACTCACGCTGGAGATGGTCACCGACCGGGAACGCGACTACATGTACCACACCTATGCCGCGGATCCGCGCATGCGCATCAACGTGGGCATACGCCGCCGCCTCGCGCCGCTGATGGACAACGACCTCGACCGCATCAAGCTCATGAACAGCCTGCTGCTGTCGATGCCGGGCTCGCCCATCATCTACTACGGCGACGAGCTGGGCATGGGCGACAATTACTATCTCGGCGACCGCAATGCGGTACGCACGCCGATGCAGTGGAGCCCGGACAGGAACGGCGGCTTCTCGAAGGCAGACCCGCAGTCGCTGTACCTGCCGCCGGTCATGGATCCCGTGTACGGCTACCAGTCAGTGAACGTGGAGGCGCAGAGCCGCGACCCGTCCTCCCTCCTGAACTGGACGCGCAAGATCCTCAACATACGGCGCTCCCGCCAGGCCTTCGGGCGCGGCACGCTCGAGTTCCTCGGGCCCGGCAACCGCAAGATCCTGGCCTACATCCGCGAGCACGGCGGCGAGAGCGTGCTGTGCGTGGCGAATCTGAGCCGCTACCCGCAGCCGGTGGAACTCGACCTCTCCCGCTACGAGGGCCGGGTACCCGTCGAGATGGTCGGGCACACCGCCTTCCCGCCCATCGGCCGGCTGCCCTATCTCCTCACGCTGCCCGCTCACGGCTATTACTGGTTCGATCTGGCCGACGAAGCGGACGTGCCCGCCTGGCACCAGGAATACCTGGCCGCGGAGGAACCCGCCTGGCTCGTGCTCTTCGCCTGGCTCGCGAGCTTCGACGAGGAACGGGCCCGTGCGGACGGCCGCCAGGCGGTGGCCGATCGGCTGCTGACGCGCTTCCGGGGAGAGGTGCTGCCCCGCTTCCTCGCCCGTCAGCGCTGGTTCGCCGGCAAGGGCGAGGAGCCTGCCGAGGCGGCGCTCGCCTGGCAGGAACTGTGGCATGGCGACAGCGACGAGTGGCTGCTCACGCTCGCCGAGAGCCGTGCCGACGGCGAAGACCGTCGGTATTTCCTGCCGCTGGGCATCTGTCCGGACGATGACGAGGAGCGCGTGCAGGCGGTCGCCCCGGCCGTCCTCGCCCGCGTGCGGCAGAAGGCCAAGACGGGCCGGCTGTTCGACGCCTTCGCCGACCCCGCATTCAGCCGCGACCTGCTGGCGGCGCTCGCCCGCGGCCGCAGCGTGAGCCTGGGGGACGCGCGGCTCGAGTTCCATGCGACCAGAGCCCTCCCCGACCTGCTGGAAGGGGATCCGGCGGCGCTGGAAGTGACGCGCACCCGCACCGAAGGCAGCAATTCCACCCTGCTGGTGGGCGACAAACTGTTCCTGAAGGGCTACCGACGCATCCGCGCCGGCGTGAACCCGGAATGGGAGATGGGGCGCTTCCTGACCGAGGTCTCACCCTGCGAGCACATCGCGCCGGTCGCCGGGGCAGTGGAACTGCACCGGGCCGGCTCGGAGCCGGCCCTGCTCGCCCTCGTGCAGGCGCGGGCGGCCAACCAGGGCGACGGCTGGAGCTACACCACGGACTACCTGCTGCGCTTCGCCGAAGGCGTGCTGCACCGGGAGGAGCCGGAATCCGGTCACGGCCAGCACGACAACTACTGCCGCATGATGGGCATACTGGGCCGGCGCACGGCGGCGCTGCACCGGGCGCTGGGCGCCGGCACCGGCGACCCCGCCTTCGAGCCCGAGCCGATCGACGCCGCGTGGCTCGCCGGCTGGACGAAACGCATCGCGGAGGAGGCCGCGCAGACGACGGCACGCCTTGCCGCGTTGCACGATCGACTGCCGGAGCAATCCCGCGAGCCGGTCGAATGGTTCCTGTCCCTGCGCGAACGCTGGCAGGTCATACTCGACGATCTCCGGCCGCGGCGGGCGACGGCGGTGCGCACCCGCTACCACGGCGACTACCATCTGGCCCAGGTGCTGCTCGACGAGGACGATTTCGTGATCACGGATCTCGAGGGCGAGCCGGGCCGCAGCCTCGAGGAGCGCCGTGCGAAGCACACTCCGCTGAAGGACGTCGCCGGGATGCTGCGTTCCTTCGACTACGCCCGCGCGATGACCCTGGACGCCGACATCCTGCGCGAGTCGGCCGTCAACCGCGACCGGCTGGCGCCCATGCTGGAAACCTGGCGCGAGGAGGCGAGCCGCGCATTCCTCGACGCCTACCGTCAGGACATGGAAGGCGGCGATGCCTGGCCGCAGGAGGAGGCTGCGGCCGAGGGGCTGCTCGGCCTGGCCGGGCTGGAGAAGGCGCTCTACGAGATCCGCTACGAACTCGACAACCGGCCCGACTGGCTGTCGGTGCCGCTCGGCGGGGTGCGCTCCATACTGAGACGTTCCGGGGACTGACGCGGTGGGTCCGCGCTCCCGCGCCGGCAGGCACCGTTGGCCGCACTAGGGCTCGGCGGCAACCTCGCCGTCTTCGCACTCGCCTGCGTCGCCGTCTGGGGTGCCGGCGCGCTCCTGACGCGCTGCGTCGACGTCATCGCGGAACGCCGCGGGATCGGCCGCGCGTTCATGGGATTCGTGGTGCTGGCCACCGCCACCCAGCTGCCCGAGCTCGTGACCAACTCGACCGCGGCGCTGCGCGGGGACGCGCGCCTGGTGCTCAACAGCATGTTCGGCGGCGTCAGCCTGCAGACGGCCGTGCTGATCGGCGCGGACTTCATGGGCGCGCGCTACGCGCTGACGCACCTGTCGCGCAGCCCCTCCAACATGGCCCAGGCCACCCTGCTCATACTCCTGCTGGGTATTCTGCTCGCCGTGTCCGTCACCGGCGACGTCCCCATCCCCGGCACGACCGGTCTCGCGCCGGCGCTGCTCGCGGTCGCTTATGTCGTCATCGTGCGGCTCCTCTGGAACATCGAGCAGGATCAGCCATGGCAGCCGCGGGTGCAGAAGGACGACGGCGTCGGCGACCGGGCCATCGCCAACGAGGCCCTGAGGCGCCGCTCCGTCGGCAGCCTGGTCGGCTATGCAATCGCCAGCGCCGCCGTAATTCTGGTGGCCGGCGTGATACTGGTGCTCTCCGCCCAGTCGATCGCGGCGCTGAGCGGCCTCGGCGCGAGCTTCGTCGGCGTGACGCTCCTTGCCACCGCCACCTCGCTGCCGGAACTCAGCACGACACTCACCGCGGTCCGCCTCGGCCGGCACAGCATGGCGGTGTCGGACATCTTCGGCAGCAACCTGATCATGGTGGGGCTCCTGCTGCCGGCCGACCTGCTCTATCGTCCCGGGCCCCTGCTCGACCACATGGACTCCTCCGCCCGCTTCGCGCTCACGCTCGCCATCGTGCTGACCGCGGTCTACCTGACCGGACTGGTGCTGCGCCGGCGGCGACGCTTCCTGCGGCTCGGCTTCGACTCATGGGCCGTACTGCTCCTGTATGCCGGCGGCCTTGCCGTCCTCTACCACCTGAGATGATCGCATGAGCGTCACGATCATCTCCTTCGTTCTCATCCTTCTAGCCATCACGGCCACCGGCGCCATGTCCGTGATCCACAAGCGCAGGCATCCCCGTGACTACCTGGTGGCGAGCCGCAGGATTCCGCCCTGGCTGTCGGCCCTGTCCACCGTGGCCACCAACAACTCCGGCTTCATGTTCATCGGCATGATCGCCTACACCTACCGGCTGGGCATCGAGGCCGTGTGGATGATGGTCGGCTGGGTGCTGGGCGACATGCTCATGTGGCTGTTCGTGCACCCCCGGGTGCGGCGCGCCTCCGCCGACGAGGACACCCGCAGCCTGCCCGGCATGGTGGGCACCCGCCTCCGTGACGGGACGGTCATGCGGCCCGTCGTGGTACTCGCGGGGCTGATCACCATCGTCTTCCTCGGCGTCTACGCAGCCGGCCAGCTGAAGGCCGGCAGCACCGCCCTGCATGCGCTGTTCGGCTGGGACATGTGGGTGGGCGCGGTTATCGGGACGGCCATCGTGATCCTGTATTCCTACGCCGGCGGCATACGGGCAGACATCTGGACGGATGCCGCCCAATCCTTCGCCATGATCATCTCCATGGCGATGATCCTCGGCGCCGGCGCCATGGAGATCGGCGGCTGGGACGCACTGATGGACAATCTCCGCGCCCAGGACCCGAGCCTCGTGCGCTGGATGCCGGACGAACTCGCCTTCGGACTGCTGCCCTTCATCACGGGCTTCATGTTCGCGGGCATCTCCGCGGCCGGTCAGCCCCACCTCATGACGCGGATCATGGCGATCGAGAGCGTCGATTCGATCCCGCGCGCCGGCTTCTACTACTTCGCGTGGTACATCCCCTTCTTCGTTGCCTCCATCGGCGTGGGGCTCTACTGCCGGGCCATCATCCCCGACATCGCGACGCTCCCTCTGGCCGAGGGGCTGCGAGAGCCCACCGAGCTCGCGCTGCCGCTGATCACCATGCGACTGCTCCCGGAATTCTTCGTCGGCCTCGCCCTCGCGGGGCTGTTCGCCGCCACCATCTCCACCGCAGACTCGCAGATCATCGTCTGCTCCGGCGCCATGACCCAGGATGTGCGGCCCCGCTGGCAGAATTCCTACCTCGCCTCGAAGCTGGCGACCTTCTCCGTCGCCGGCCTCGCCCTCGGCATCGCCCTGTACGCGCCGGAAGGCGTCTTCGGACTGGTGCTGATCGCCTGGTCCGCGCTGGGCGCGAGCCTCACGCCGGTGCTGGTGCTGCAGCTGTTCGGACGGCCGCCGGGTACGGCTACGGCGCTGGCCATGATGATCGCCGCCGTCGCCACCGTCTCGTTCTGGCACCTGTCGCCATGGAACGACGACGTGTTCAAGGCGCTGCCGGGCGCGGTGGCGGCCGTCCTGGTCTACGGCACCGCGAGACTCGCTGCGCTGGCACGGCGATGAGCCCGCCCGGAGCCGCAGTTATACTCACGTCTTCCGATCCCACGCCGGCCGCGCCGGCCGCAGCCTACAGGAGTCGAGCCTTGATCCAGCCCCGCATCTCCCGTCTCGCCGCCGCCCTCGGCTTCGCCGCCGCTCTCCTCGCCCCGGCACCACACGCTCAGGAGGCCGGCGAAAACGGTGAGGCTCATCCGCTCGCCTCAATCCCGCTGCGCACCATCGGTCCGGCCATCAGCTCCGGGCGCATCGCCGATCTCTCCTTTCACCCCGAGCGGCCGCAGGAGTTCCTGGTGGCCGTGGCCTCGGGCAACCTCTGGAAGACCACCGACGACACCACTACCTGGACGCCTGTATTCGACGACTACGGCGCCTACGCCGTCGGCGTGATCGCCCGCGATCCGCAGGACCCGGATACGGTGTGGATCGGCACCGGCGAGAACAAGGCCCAGCGCAGCGTGGGCTACGGCGACGGCGTCTACAGGTCCACCGACGGCGGCGGCTCCTGGACCCACATGGGCCTCACGGACTCGGGCCACATCGGCCATATCTGGATCCACCCGGAGGACAGCGACTTCGTGCTGGTGGCCGCCCACGGGCCGCTCTGGAGCGACGGCGGCGACCGGGGCCTGTACCGCAGCACGGACGGCGGGGAGAGCTGGACCCGCATCCTCGACATCGACGAGCACACCGGCGTGAACGAGTTCGTCGTCGACCCGGCGGACGCCGACACCATCGTGGCCGCGACCTACCAGCGCCGCCGCCACGTCTGGACGCTGATTAACGGCGGGCCGGGCAGCGGCATCCACAAGACCACCGACGGCGGGGAGACCTGGACGGAGATCACCGCCGGCCTGCCCGAGGACAACATGGGCAAGATCGGCATCTCCATGGCGCCGTCCGCACCGGACACGCTCTACGCCATCATCGAGGCGAACGACGAGGAGAAAGGCGTCTACCGCTCCACCGACTTCGGCAACAGCTGGGAGAAGCGCTCGGAGCACATGACCACCAGCCCCCAGTACTACAACGAGCTGGTGATCGACCCGCTGGACGCCGACAAGGTCTACGCCCTGGACACCGTCACCCACGTGTCGGAGGACGGGGGCGCCACCTGGCGCGAACTCGGCATGGAGTTCCGCCACGTCGACGACCACGCCCTGTGGATCGACCCGGAGAACACCGACCACCTCTACATCGGCGGCGACGGCGGCATCTACGAGACCTGGGACGGCGGCACCACCTGGCGCCACGTGCGCAACCTGCCCGTGACCCAGTTCTACCGCATCCACCCGGACAACGCCGAGCCCTACTACAACGTCTGCGGCGGCACCCAGGACAACAACTCGCTGTGCGCGCCGTCGCGCACGACGGTGGTTCACGGCATCACCAACTCCGACTGGACCTTCGTGCTGGGCGGCGACGGCTACAAGCCCCAGTTCGACCCCAACGATCCGAACATCATCTACGCGCAGTACCAGTACGGCGGGCTGGTGCGCTACGACCGCCGCACCCGCGAGCGCATCGCCATCACGCCCCTGCCGGAGAGCGGCGAGAAGAACTACAAGTGGAACTGGAACACGCCGCTGCTGGTGAGCCCCCACGACCCGCAGCGGCTGTACTACGCGGCCGAGTACCTGTTCCGCTCGGACGACCGGGGCGACAGCTGGGAGAAGGTGAGCCCCGATCTCACCCGGGACCTCGACCGCAACCAGCTGGAGGTGATGGGCCGGGTCTGGAGCGTGGACACCATCGCCAAGAACGACTCCACCTCCCTCTACGGCGCCGCCATCGGACTCAGCGAGAGCCCGGTGCTGGAGGGCGTCATCTACGTCGGCACCGACGACGGCGTCATGAACGTCACCAGCGACGGCGGCGAGACATGGAGGCGCACGACCCGCTTCCCGGGCGTACCGGACATGTCCCTGATCGAGGACGTGGTGGCCTCGGTGCACGACCCGGACGTGGCCTATGCCGTGTTCGACAACCACAAGCGCGGCGACTACCGGCCCTACGTGCTGAAGACCACGGATCGGGGCCGCAGCTGGCGGCCGATCACCGGCGACCTGCCGGCCAGAGGCTCCGCCCACACCATCGCCGAGGACCACGGGAACCCGGACCTGCTGTTCGTCGGCACCGAGTTCGGCCTGTACTTCACCCAGGACGGCGGCGAGAGCTGGCACGAGCTCAGCGGCGGCGGCTTTCCCACGATCGCCGTGCGGGATCTCGAGATCCAGCGCCGGGAGAACGACCTGGTGGTGGGCACCTTCGGCCGCGGCATCTGGATCCTGGACGACTACGCACCGCTCAGGACCCCGATCGGCGAACTCGGCGATGCCGAGCTGTTCCCCATCCGCGACCCCTGGCTCTACATCGAGGGCTACATCTGGGACGACCGGGAGAAGGGCTCCATGGGCAGCGGCTTCTATGCCGCGCCGAACCCGCCCTACGGCGCGGTGTTCAGCTATTACCTGGAAGAGCCACTGCTGCCCGCGCGCAAGGAGCGCCGGCGCCAGGAGATCGAGGTGGAGATCGAGGGCGGCGACACGCCCTACCCGGACTGGGAGGTGCTGCGCGCCGAGGACCGGGAGGAAGAGCCCCGGCTGCTCCTGCTGGTGCGCGACGCCGAGGGCCGGCTGGTGCGGCAGGTGACCGGCGAGACGGCTGAGGGATTCCACCGCAGCGCCTGGGACCTGCGTATGCCGCCGCCGGACCCGATCGTCCTCGGTGAACCCGAGCAGCGCATGTACTGGGAATCCGACCCGGTAGGTCCGCTGGCATTGCCCGGCCAGTACACCGCGCAGCTGGCGCGGCTGGTCGACGGCGAGCTCACCACGCTCGGCCTGCCCGAGGCGTTCACCGTCAGGCCGCTGGACAACAGCCCCGAGATCACGGACGAGCGGCGCGCCCTGCAGGCTTTCCAGCTGAAGGCCGCCGAGCTGCAGCGGGCGGTCAAGGGTGCGGTGCAGGCGGTGGAGCAATACCGCGCGCGCATCGACCACCTGCAGGCGGCACTGCTGGAGACGCCCGCCCGGTCGCCGGCCGACTTCGAGGAACTGGTGCGGCTGTCCAACCGCCTGGCCGACGTGGCCATCGCTCTCACCGGCGACACCACCGTGGCCTCGCGCAACGAGCCGGTGGCCATGCCGGTGGCGAGCCGGGTGAACACCATCTACACCTCCCAGGTGTGGACGCAGTTCCCGGTGCCGGCGCAGTACGAGACGTCCTACGACATCGCCGCACGGGAGTTCTCGGCCGCCCTCGCCGAACTGCGTGCCGTGCGGGACGAGCTGAGGGCCATCGAGAGCCGGCTGGAAGACCTGGGGGCACCCTGGACGCCGGGACGGCTGCCGGACTGGCAAACGCAGTGAATGCTCCGCGCCGGCGTCGGGACGAGAACCGACGCCGGCGCGGGATGCCCGTCTAGCCCAGCTTCTTCTCCAGCTCGTCGGGGCCGAGTGCGCCTATGCCGAGCGTCTCCGGCGTGCGCCGACCCTCGGCCGTATAGTCGTGGGCCATCAGCACGGAGGCCAGCCGGATGACCGCATCCATCATCGGCGTCTCGACGCCCGCCTGGTCACCGAGGCGAGCCATGAAGACGAGCCCGTAGCCCACGTCCTCGTTCAGGTAGCGGTGATCCAGCGCAGGTTGCGCCCCGATGCCGCGGAACCCCGGCGCCTCGCGATAGCCCGAGCCGTAGTTGGCCTCCCGCATGTAGCCCTGGCGCACGCCCATCTCCGGATCCGGCCGGATGTCCAGCCCCAGCGCGCGGCCGATGGCGATGCGCTCGCCGTCCAGGGCCGCGATCAGCCGGCCGACCGAGTCCGTGACGCCCTCCTCGTAGAACAGGAAGTCGCCGGCGGTGCCCTCGATGCGCGCCGCATTGGCCAGCGTCACGGCCGGATGGATGACCGGGTTGGCGTTCTGCAGGCTCGTCTGCAGCACGTTGCGCGCGGGTTCCATGCCCGGATAGACGTCGGCGATGCTCTCGAGCACGGCAGCTGTCTCCGCACCCGGCAGCGCCGCCAGCAGATTGCCCGCGCGCAGTTTCAGGAATACCCGGATGCTGCCGGGCGCGACGAGCCGTACCGCGTAGGGCAGCGTCGAGGTCTCGGCGAGGCGCACGGCATCGCGCCCGCGGGCGAGGCGGGCCGACCGGCGGAAGGCGAGCGCACCGCCGCAGGAACTCGGTGAGACGATCACCGTCTGGCCGGCCGTAAGCCTGCCGCGCACCGCCTCGCCGAAGGGCTCGGTGGAATAGGCCGGGCCGACCACGTAGACGAGATCGGCGCCGTCCAGCGCCTCGCCGACGTCGTAACCCGCGTAAGCCACTGGCGCGCTTCCGGCGATATCGCCGTCCGCCGTGATGCTGCCCGCGGCTGCGATGGCGTCGATGTTCTCCGCGAAGCGGGGAAAGTCGAACAGCCGCACTTCGTGGCCGTGGGAGGCGCAATCGAAGGCGACGGCCGTGCCGCCGGCGCCGGAACCGAGTACCGCTATTCTCATCCTGGACTCCCGATCTGCATCGGCGCCCATTCTGCCGGCTCCGCCCGGCGGCCGGTATCCGCATATCACGCGGTCCCCTCTGACCGCCCCGGGCCGATGCTACGATACCGGATTGCCCCTGCGTGGCCCCTGTCCCGATAGCGATGCGGAAGCCGAATCACAGCCTGTTGCGCGTATTGCGCACCCTGCCGGCGACGGTCGCGGCAGCGGCCGTGGCGAGCGTAGCAACTGTCGCGCCGATCGTCATGGCAATTGCGGTGGTTTGCGTCGCGGCGCTGCCGTCGGTCACGTCCGCGGCGGAGCCGTCGGCCGCGGGAGACGACGCACTCCCGACCGGGCGTCCCCGCATCGGGCTGGTGCTCGGCGGCGGCGGCGCGAAGGGTGCGGCCCACATCGGCGTGCTGCGCGTGCTCGACGAGTTGCGCATTCCGGTGGACTGCGTCGTCGGCACGAGCATGGGTGCGCTGGTGGGGGCGCCGCTCGCCGCCGGCATGCCGCCGGAGCGCATCGAGAGCATCGTGCGGGGCACCGACTGGTCGCGGACCGTGGGCGGCAAGGGGCTGCGCCGGCGCACCCCCATCCAGGAGAAGCTGGCGACGCGCAGCTACACCAATCTGGTGGAGCTCGGCGTCAGCCGCCGCGGACTGACGACGCCGGGCGGCCTGCTGCGCACGCAGAACATCGAGGACATGATCCGGGCTCTGGTCTCCTCCGGAAGACTGACCACGGACTTCGACGATCTCTCCATCCCGTTCCGCGCCATCGCCACCGACATGGTCGCCGGCGAGATGGTGGTGCTGGGAAGCGGCGACCTGTCGCTCGCCCTGCGCGCGGGCATGGCGGTGCCGGGAGTCTTCGCTCCGGTCGCCCGGGACGGCCAGGTGCTGGCCGACGGCGGCATGATGCGCAATCTGCCGGTGGACATCGCCCGGGACTTCTGTGCCGACGTGGTGATTGCAGTCTGGCTGTCGACGCCGCAGCCGGAAGCCGACGAACTCGGTTCGGCGATCTCGCTGCTGGGGCGCGCCGTGGACGTGGCGATCATTGCCAACCAGAACGAGCAGATCGCCAGCCTGACCGAGCGCGACGTGGGCATCGAAGTGCCGATGGGCGACATCACGGCCGCCGACTTTCACCGCGTCCCGGAGGCCATCGACGCCGGCAGGGCTGCGGCCGAGCGCATGCGGGAATCCCTGCGGCGCTATGCCGTCGCGGAGGCGCAGTACGCGCAGTGGCGGCAATCGATCAGCGACGGCGGCAACCAGACGCTGCAGCTGGCGGAAGTGCGGATCGACGGACTCGAGCGCGTGAACGAGAACTACGTCCGCGCACAGCTGCAGCATGCCACTCCCGGCGCCGCGGTGACGATGGATCAGATCGCCGAAGACACCGACCGGGTATTCGCGCTCCGCGACTTCGAGCGGGTGAGCTACGAGGTGAACGGACCGCCCGGTGCCCGCGTCCTCACCATCAGCCCGGTGGAGAAATCCTGGGGTCCCGATTACCTGCGCTTCGATCTGGGCCTGACGGCCAACGAGCCGGACGAACTGCAGGGCCTGGTGCGGGCCGACTACACACGCACCTGGCTGAACCGGCGGGGCGGCGAGTGGCACAGCGCGCTGCAGGTGGGACAGCAGAGTCTGCTGCAGACGGACTTCCATCAGCCGCTGGACATCCGGCAGCGTTTCTTCCTCCAGGCCATCGCCCGGATCGAGAGCGACCTGCAGGACGTGTTCCTGGGCGAGGATCGCATCGCCACCTACCAGCTGACGGAGACCTGGGGCCAGCTCGACTTCGGCGTGAACCTGGGCACCCGCGCGCAGCTCCGGGCGGGACTGCGCCACGGTCAGCTGGACGTCGACATCGACACGGGCCTCTCGTTTCTGCCGGAGATCGACGATCTCGGCGAGTCGGCGATCGTGCTCGGCGGCGTCTACGACACCCGCGATGCGGTGGCATTGCCCACCCGGGGCACCTACGTCGACCTGCGCTACCTCCATTCCGGCGACTGGCTCGGCGGCGAACAGGACTACGAACTGGTGGAAGGCGTCTACAGTCGGGCCTTCGACTGGCGCGGCGATTCACTCAGCCTCACCCTCGGGGGCGGCGCCGGCCTGTCCGGCCAGCTGCCGCCGAACCGGCAGTTCCGGCTCGGCGGCATCCGCACCTTCCCCGGCCTGCGGCCGGGCGAGCTGCGTGGCAGCGGCTACTGGTTCGCCGGCGCCAGCTACTACTGGCACGTCGCGGAGATCTCGCCGGTTTTCGGTCAGGCGCTGTACGCGGGCCTGCGGCTGCATGCCGGCCGGCCGGAGGGCCGCGTGGACGGCATCGACGAGGAAGTCCTGTACGGTCTGGCCGGCTCCCTGGCCGGGCGCACGCCCGTCGGTCCCGTGCTGTTGTCGCTCGGCTTCGCGGACGACGGCCGCTGGCAGCTGCAGTTCAGCCTTGGCCGTCCCGTCTCCGAAGGCTCCCTCCTGGACGAAACTCACTGACACCGGCCCGGCGCCGGGCAGCTGCAGATTCTGCAGCGAATTCCTGCAGCATTTTCGCCCCGGAGGCCCTGCCGGCAGCCGTCCCCGCCGCCTCCATCGCGCCACAGGCCCCGGCGCAGGGGCTTCACGGCGTCCCGGTACGGTTCTTGCTTCATTCCCGGTGAGAGAAACCGACGCGACAAGGAGGAAGCATGAGATACGCGATCGCAATCGCATTCCTGTTCGGTATGGCAGCCACGTTCACGGCCACTCCTGCGCTGGCGCAGGCCGAGGCGGAGAATTACGAGTCCATCCTCGAATATCGGGCCTGGATGTACACGGCTCCGGACGAGTACTACTTCTTCGAGGACGACAGCAAGCAGGTCCTCGACTACAAGGCAGAGCGCATCGTGCGCATCTGCATCGGCGACAGCCGTCATCTGGTGCCCCTGAAGGTGAAGTACGACGACAGCACCGCCATGATCGAGACGGGCGACTGCATGCGGGTCGAGGCGAAGAAGATCTCCCTCGAACCGGCCAAGCGACTGGAGTCGAACGCGGTGATCCGCGCCGAAGTCCAGACCATGAACTGATATCCGGGCGTGCGATGCAGCCGGAGAGAGTCGGGCGAGGCCCGTCTGCCGCTGCATGACCCCGGCCGGCACGGTCCGGCAGACAGCCCGGCCGCGGGAGACCGCGGGCCGGGTTTTTTCGCTAGGAGGCCCTAGAAACTTGCGGTAAACCGCGCTGTCCGGCGCACGGGCGGAACGCTAGAATTTTCGGGGGGATACGAGGGAACACCGATGCCCGAGCGTCCGAAGCCCGCAGTGCGCATCGCCGGCGGCAACCGCTGGCTGCGCGGGACTCGGCGCGCCGCTTTCTTCTGCCTGCTGTGGGTGCTGCTCGGCGGCGGCAGCGCCGCCAGCTGGACGGTGGGGGCGCCGGCGGTGGCCGCGGCCACGCTCCTGAGCCTGCGGCTCTGGCGGGGCCCGCTGCTGTCCCTGGTCGGGCTGCTCCGCTTCCTGCCCTGGTTCGCCCGCCAGTCCCTCGCCGGGGCCGTGGACGTGGCCGTGCGCGCGCTGCATCCCGACATGCCGCTCTACCCCGGCACGGTCCGGCACGACCTGCGGCTGCCCGAGGGCGCGTCGCGCATCGCGCTCGCCAACGTGATCAGCATGCTGCCCGGCACCCTCAGCGCCGATCTCGAGGGCAACGGACTGGTGGTCCACGCGCTGGACGCCCGCCAGGACCTGCACCGCATGGTGGCCGACCTGGAGCCGCGCATCGCCGCGGTGTTCGGCGTGGCGCTGGAGCCGTCGGCATGAACGTGCCACTCGCCATTGCCGCCTTCCTGCTGCTGAACCTGGCAGCCGGTCTGTGGCGGGTGATGCGGGGGCCCACCGCGGCGGACCGCATGCTCGCGGCCCAGCTGTTCGGCACCACTGCGGTGGCAACCCTGCTGCTGCTCGCCGAGGGCACTGAGCAACCCGCGCTGCGCGACGTGGCGCTGGTCTTCGCCCTGCTGGCGGCCGTGGCCGCCGTCGCTTTCGTCCAGCGCGTCTGGAGCCGGAGGACCGAGGATGTCCCCGACTGAGTGGGTCATCGAGATCGCCAGCATCCTGCTGCTCGCGGCGGGCGCGGTCTTCTTTTTCGCCGGCACCGTGGGCATGCTGCGATTCCCCGATTTCTACAGCCGGCTCCACGCCCTGACCAAGGCGGACAACGTGGGCCTGGGCCTGACCGTGCTCGGGCTGGCGCTGCGCGCCGACTCGCTGGCCACCGTCGGCAAGCTGCTGGTGATCTGGGCGCTGGTGCTGCTCGCCGGCGCCACCGCCTCCCACCTGATCGCGCGCTCCGGTCTGCGCCGGGGCATCCGCCCCTGGACGGCGCCGTGAACACAGGGCTAGTGCTGGACCTCGTGCTCGTCCTGGTGCTGCTCTGGGTGGGCTGGGCCGCCCTGTGGAGCCGGGACCTGTTCCGCGGCATCGTGCTGTTCATCGCCTTCGGCATGGTGCTGGCCCTCGTCTGGATCCGCCTCGGGGCGCCGGATGTGGGGCTGGCCGAGGCGGCAATAGGAGCGGGCCTGACGGGCGCCCTGCTGCTCGCCACCTGGGGCGCGCTCCCGCCCGGCTCCGGCACGCCCGACGGCGAGGACGAGCCGGAAGAGGATTCCGGCCAGGAGGCCGGAGAGACGGCGACGGGAGGATCCGATGCGGGCTGACCGGTGGCACCGCCATCTGCTGCGTTTGGTACTGGGGCTCGCGCTCCTGGCGGTGGCGGCCGGCGTGAGCCTCGCGCTCATGACCGCGCCGGTGGCTCCCGGTCTCGGCGATGCCATCCACGGGGCGCTGCCCGGAGCCGCGGCAGCGAATCCGGTGACCGCCGTGCTGCTCGACTTCCGCGGCTACGACACACTGCTCGAGATGGCCGTGCTGACGGCAGCGCTGGCCGGCGTCTGGTCTCTCGGGCGGGCGCATCGCACGCGGCCCACCAACCCGAGTCCGGTGCTGATCGGCCTGACCCGGGTCATCGCGCCGCTGTTCCCCATGATCTGCGGCTACCTGCTGTGGGTGGGCGCGGACGGCCCGGGCGGCGCCTTCCAGGCGGGCGCGGTGCTGGCGACGGCTGCCGTGCTCTACGTGCTTTCGGAGCGGCGCCCCGGCCCGCGCCTGCCGGAACAGCCCATGCGGGCGGGCGCCGTCGCCGGACTGGGGGTCTTTCTTGCCGTCGCGCTCGGCGTGATGGCCGGGGGCGGCCGTTTCCTCGAGTATCCGGCGCCGCTCGGCAGTGGTCTGCTGCTGCTCATCGAGACGGCGGCGGCCGTGGGCATCGCGCTGATACTGGCGGGACTGTTCATCGGCGGACGTCCGGGGGGCGGCGATGGATAACGGCCTGCTGTTCGCGGCCGGCGGGCTGGGGGTATTCCTGATCGGCGCCTGGGCCGTGGTGCTGCGCGCCCACCTCATCCGCAAGATCCTGGCACTGAATCTGATGAGCAGCGGCGCGTTCCTGCTGCTCGTGGGCGCCGGCGCCATCGGGCACGCCGGCGTCGACCCGGTCCCCCAGGCGATGGTGATCACGGGGATCGTGGTCAGTATCTCGGCCACGGCTCTGGGTCTCGCGATCGTGTTGCGGATCGCCAAGACGACGGGCCGCGCCCTGCTGCCGGAAGACCGGGAGCGGACGCCGACCGACAGGCCGCTGCGGTAGACCGGCATGCAGACCTTCATCGTCGACACGCCGTGGACGATCTGGGTGGTGGCCGTGCCGCTGATCGGTGCACTGCTCGCTTTCCTGTGGCCGCGGCGGGCGGTGGCGACAGGTTTCGCATTCGGCCTCGCGACTGCCGCCGTCTCCCTGGCGTTGCTGTGGCAGGTGGCGGCGTCCGGCCCCCGCATCTATGCCATGGGCGGCTGGGGGGCACCGATCGGCGTGGATCTCCACACCGACGGACTGTCGGCGATCATGCTGACCATGGCGGCCGTGGTGGGCACGGCGGTGAGCGTCTACGCCCGGCCCTATCTGGCGGCCACGCCGGACAAGGCGCGCGGCTTCTGGCCGCTGTGGCTGTTTCTGTGGGCGGCGCTTAACGCGCTGTTCCAGACCAACGATATCTTCAATCTCTACGTCACCCTGGAGCTGCTGGGGCTGTCGGCCGTGGCTCTGGTGGCCCTGGCCGGCAGCGGCCCGGCGCTGCTCGGCGCCATGCGCTACCTGTTGGTGAGCCTGTGCGGCTCCATGGCCTTCCTGGTCGGTATCGCGCTCCTGTACCGGGCCTACGGCACCCTCGATCTCACGCTGCTGGCGGCCCGTGCCGACGGCGGCCTGCAGCTCGGCATCCCGCTCGGCGCGATGGTGGCCGGCATGCTGCTGAAGACGGGCCTGTTCCCGTTCCACGTCTGGCTGCCGCCGGCCCACGGCAGCGCCAGAGCGCCGGTGAGTGCGCTGCTCTCGGCACTGGTGGTCAAGGCGTCGTTCTATGTGCTGCTCCGCCTCTGGTTCACTTTCCAGCCCGCCGACGAGGGACTGGCGCTGCTGCTCGGCGGACTGGGTGCCGTCGCCGTTTTCTGGGGTTCGTTCCAGGCGCTGAGGCAGCGCCGGCTGAAGCTGCTGGTGGCCTACTCCACGGCGGCGCAACTCGGCTACCTGTTCCTCGCCTTCCCGCTGGCGGCCTCGGACCCGGCGCTCGCCTGGGGCGGCTCGATCTATCTGGCCGTCTCCCACGCCTGCGCGAAGGGCGCGATGTTCCTCGCCGCCGGCAGCATCATGACGGAGCAGGGCCACGACGACATCGACGGACTGGACCGGGTAGTGGACCGCATGCCGCTGACCACGGCCGCCTTCGCGCTGGCCGGCATCAGCCTCGCCGGCCTGCCTCCCACGGGCGGCTTCGTGGGCAAGTGGATGCTGCTGCAGGCGGCGCTGGAACAGGGCCTGTGGCACTGGGCGCTGGTCATCGTCGGCGGCGGCCTGCTGACCGCGGCCTACGTCTTCCGCGTGCTCGGTTACGCCTTCACGGAATCTTCCCACGCCCGTGAGGAACACGCCGTCCCGCGCACCATGGAATGGGCCGCGCTGGCGCTTGCCCTCGCCGCCGTCTCGCTGGGCTTCATCGCCCCCTGGGCGCTGTCGCTGCTGGAGGGAGTGCTGCCGTGACGGTGAACGCCTGGCTGCCCCTCGCCATCCTGGCCAGCTCGCTGATCCCGGGCCTCATCATCTTCACGCTGCCGGAGCGGGCGGTGGCGCTGCGCACTACGCTGAACCTGGGCGGCGCGGTCGTGAAGATCCTGCTGCTGGTCCTGATGATGGTGGGCGTCTTCCACGGCGTCGTGTTCGAGGTGCGCATCCCGCTGGTACCCGGGCTCGACTTCGTCCTGCATGCCGACGCCCTGTCGCTGCTGTTCGTGAACCTCTCCGCGGTGCTGTGGCTGGCGACCACGGTCTATGCCATCGGCTACCTGGAGGGTTCGCCGCACCGCAGCCGCTTCTTCGGCTATTTCAGCCTGTGCGTCACCGCCACCGTGGGCCTCGCCATGGCGGGCAACCTGCTCACCTTCCTGGTCTTCTACGAGGCGCTCACGCTCACGACCTATCCGCTGGTGGTCCACCGCGAGACGGAGGTGGCACGGCGGGCCGGGCGCATCTACCTGGCCTACACCCTGCTCGGCGGCGTGCTGCTGCTGACCGGTACGGTGTGGCTCTATGCCCTGACCGGGACACTGGAGTTCGTGGACCGCGGCTTCGTCTCCGGCCTCGGCATCGACCCGGCCGTGCTGCGCGTCGTGTTCGCCGTGCTCATCCTCGGCGTCGGCGTGAAAGCCGCGCTGGTGCCGCTGCATGCCTGGTTGCCCCGGGCGATGGTGGCGCCGGCGCCGGTGAGCGCACTGCTGCACGCGGTCGCCGTGGTCAAGGCCGGCGCCTTCGGCATCGTGCGCATCGTCTACGACGTCTTCGGCGTCGAGTACGCCGCGGAGCTCGGCGTCACCCTGCCGCTGGCGGTACTGGCCGCCTTCACCATCCTCTACGGCTCGGTGCGCGCACTGTTCCAGGACAACCTGAAGCGCCGGCTGGCCTTCTCCACGGTGAGCCAGGTCTCCTACATCACCCTCGGCGTCGCCATCGCCGGCCCCATCGCCACCATCGGCGGCCTGGTTCATCTGGTGCATCAGGGCTTCATGAAGATCACCCTGTTCTTCTGCGCCGGCAATTACGCGGAATCGGCCGGGCTGCACCAGGTGAGCGAGCTGGCCGGCATCGGCCGGCGCATGCCCTGGACCACGGCCGCGTTCACGCTGGCCGCGTTCGGCATGATCGGCATGCCGCCCATGGCCGGGTTCGTCAGCAAGTGGTACCTCGGGCTGGGCGGCCTGGAGGTGGGACAGGACTGGGTGCTGCTCGTGCTCGCTGGCAGCAGCATCCTGAACGCGGCGTATTTCCTGCCCATCGTGCGCACGGCCTGGTTCGACGAACCGAGCGACGAGCGCATCCGCTCCGTCGGGCCGGGCGGCCTGGAGTCGCCGCTGATGCTGCTGCTGCCGCCGCTGGCGACGGTCGCCGCCGCGCTGGTCTGGGGCCTGTTCGCCACCATGCCGGGCACGCCCCTCGACTGGGTGCAGTTCATCGCTTCGAGGAAGTACGGCGAATGAACATCCTCGTCGCATTGCCGCTGCTGCCGCTGCTCGCCGCCCTGTGGTTCGCCGTGACCCGCCGCGGCGACCGGCGGGCCGAGTGCTGGGTGGTCGCGCTGGCTGCCTTCTTCACCATCGCCGTCGCGCTGCTGGCGACCTCCCAGGATCTCGAGGCCACGCATCTACTCGTGCGCGGCCGCACGGCATTTGCGCTGGACAACGCCGCCCGTGCCGCCCTGCTGCTGTTCGGCGCGCTGTGGCTCGCAGCCGCGCTGCTCGCGCGCGGCCGGTCCGACGGCCCCGCGCCGATCATGCTGTTGCTCGGGCTATCTGCCGCGGTAACGCTGGCGGTCGCCCGCGGCGGACCGCTGGTATTCGCCGCCATGCTGGCGACGGGCTTCGGGCTCTACGGCATCGTCGCCAGCGAGGAAGACCGCCAGTGGCGCGGGCGGCTGCTGGTGGCGCTGCTGGTGGCGAGCGATCTGTTGATATTCGAGGCGCTGCTGCATGGCACGGCGCACCCCGGCGGGGACCCTGCCCAGGGTATGACGCAGGGTATGACCCAGGGGATGACCCACGGCATGAGCAACGGCCTTGCACTGCTGGTCGCACTCGCCCTGCTGTTACGCAGCGGCATGCCCCCGGCGCACACATGGCTGCCGGCGGCGCTTTCCGGTGCCAGCGCGCCCACCGCAATCCTGCTGGCAGGCATCCCCGCGGGCGCCGCCTTCATCGGTGGGCGGCAATTGCTGCACCCGGCCGACACCGCCACCGGCACCGAAGTCAATGCGGCAATCGTCGGGCTCGCACTGGTCGGCGCGCTCTGGTCGGCGTTCGCCGCCGTCCGGGCCTCCGGGCCACACAGTACGCTCGGTTACGCGGCAGCCATGACCGCGGCGCTGCTGCTCGTCGCTACGCCGGCGATTGCGGATACCACCGTGTCGACATGGACCGTCGTATCGCTGGCGGTCTGCTGCGCCGCGGTACCGGTGATCGGCCTGCAGCATGGCGGCTGGGCGCGGAGTGCATCGATAACACTCGTGCTTGCCAGCCACGGCCTCGCCGCCGCCCACGCGGCGGTACTGGCGACGGCAGGCCGGCCGGCCGTCATCGGCTTCCTGGCCGCACTCGTTGCCGGCTCGTCCACCATGCTGCTCGCCCTGGCGCTGCGGCGAACCGGCGAGCGCGAACCGGGCCCGGTCTCGGTCGAGGCCGGCGCCGCGGCCCTGGCCCTCGGTGGTCTCGCCGCGGCCGGCCTCTGGTTCCTGTGGCGCGCGGGCGGGGTGGGGTTCGATTCGTTCTGGCCGGCTCCGGCCGGCATCACGCTCGGCCTGCTGCTGGTCCGCGCGCGGGGCCGGACCGCCGGGGCGGACAGGCGGCAACGGACGAGAGAACGAATCGTTGCCGCAGGCCGCGGCGCCGCGCCGGCGCTCCGGGAGTTCTGCCTCGGCCGCCTGCCCCGTGAACGCGACCGGCTGCAGACTGCCGTGATCGCGCTGTGGCGGGGCGAAGCCTGGGCGGAACGCATCGCCCGACTGGAGCTCATGCTGCGCCAATGGCCTGCGACGGGGCTTCTGATGCTGCTCGTCGCCATCGCCGCCGCGGCCCTGCTGGCCTCATGACCGGAGCGGTCCTGATCACCGTGGTCGCCGTCCTCACGGGCGTCTGCTGGCCGCTCGTCAACAGCCTGGCGCTGGCACCGGCGGTCACCCAGCCGCTGGCCCGGCGGCTGGCTCCCTGGGCACCTTTGCCGCTGCTTGTGGCCGCGCTGCTCGGCGAAAGCCGTGTCGCGGAATACCAATGGCTGCTGTTCGGCGGCATGCTGGGCATCGACCCGGTCGGTGCGGTACTGCTGCCCGCGATGACCGGCCTCTGGCTCGCGGCGGGACTGGCTGCATCGTCCATGCTGAGGGACGATCCGCGGCGGGATTCCTTCTTCGCCTTCTTCCTGGTGACCATGGCAGGCAACTTCCTGTTGCTGCTGGCGCTGGACGCCATCGCCTTCTATCTCGGCTTCACGGTCATGACCTTCGGCGCCTACGGGCTGATCGTTCACGACGGCAGCGACCGGGCCCGCCACGCGGGTCGTTACTACATCGCGCTCGCGGTGCTCGGCGAAGTCTGCGTTATCGTCGGGCTCATGCTCGCGGCCGGCCTGGGCGATACCGGTTTCGCCACGCTGCGCGAGACGCTCGCGGCCGGCGGGCAGGGAGCGGCGGTCGGCCTGCTGATCGCCGGTTTCGGAGTGAAGGCCGGACTGGTCGGCGTGCACTACTGGCTGCCACTGGCGCACCCTGTCGCGCCGACGCCAGCGAGCGCCGTCCTCTCCGGCGCGATGATAAAGGCGGGGCTGCTCGCCTGGGTCAGGCTGCTGCCGCTCGGCGAGGCGACGCTGCCCGCCTGGGGTTCGGCCCTGGCTGCGGCCGGCCTCCTCACCGCCGCCTGGGGCATCTTCGCGGGCCTGCCCCAGCGCGAGGCGAAGACGGTCCTCGCCTACTCCAGCATGAGCCAGATGGGGCTCATGATGGTGCCGGTGGGCCTCGGCCTGGGCGCACCGGCGCAGTGGCCCCTGCTGCGGGCCGCGCTGCTGGTCTTCATGGTCCACCACTGCCTCGCCAAGGGGACGCTGTTCCTCGGGATCGCCGTGATGAAGACGGCGCGCGGGCGCGTTGCGGTCCTTGGCCGGATCGTCCTCACCACGGCCGCCCTCTCCCTCAGCGCCGCCCCGCTCACCGCCGGCCTGCTCGCCAAGACCGGCATCAAACTGGGCGCAGCGGACATCATCGGTCCGTGGCACGACCACCTGTCCTGGCTACTGGCGCTGAGTTCCGTCCTCACCGCCCTCCTGATGCTGCGCTTCCTCAGGCTCGCCTGGCCGGCCGGTGCGGCAGGCAGGCCGGCCGCCGGCGTGCTGGCGCCCTGGCTGCTGCTGTTCGCCGCTGCCCTGAGCCTGCCCTGGCTGGTCGGTGACGCGGACCTGCGCCTCGCCGCCCTGGCCCGGCATGCCCAGTGGGGCGCCGTGCAGCCGCTGCTGGTCACGGCGCTGCTGGCCGCCGCGGCACACTACCTGCAGCGGACCGGGCGGCTCGCCGCGCTGCCTGCCCTGCCGCCGGGCGACCTGGGCATCGCGCTCGAACGTCTCCTGCTCGCAGGCGGTCACCGCCTGCACAGCGCATTGCTGCGCCTTGGCGCAGCGGCGGCCCTGGCGAGGGAACGCGTGCCCCGAGCGGCCCGGCGGACCAACACGGGCTGGGAGTCGCTCGCGGCTGCGGCCGAGGACCGGCTCATGGCCTGGTCCGTCACGGGCACCCTCCTCGCGGTGCTCGGCGTGGCGGCGGCCTGGCTGCTGATATGAGCTGCGGAATCCACGGGGACACGGCGGATGCCGGCAGTGCGATAATCTGACACAGGACGCAAGAGGAGGGCCGCCACCGTGCCGTTACTGCCGCGCAAAGCCAGACACGCTCTGATCCTCAGGCTGATGAAGACCGTCGCGACCTTTCTGCCGGGCGCGAGCTACATGGCGTTCACCGGCAGCGGCAGCGCCGGTCAACTCTGCCGCTACATCGGCCAGATGGGTATCCGCCGGGTTCTCGTCGTGACCGACAAGCCGCTGCGGGAACTCGGACTGGTGGATCAGGCCACGGCCGCGCTCGCCGAGGCCGGCGTCGAGCATGCCGTGTTCGACGGTGTGGAACCCGATCCCACCTTCGGACAGGTGGCGGCCGGCGTCGACGCGTGGCGCAAGCACAATGCGGAGGCAGTCCTGGCCGTCGGCGGCGGTTCATCCATGGATGCCGCGAAAATCATCGCGGCGGCTGCGTCCAGCGGCCAGGATCCGCATGCATGGGTGGGCTTCGCAAAGATCAAGCACGAGGTGCCGCCGATCTACGCCATCCCCACCACCTCGGGCACGGGTTCCGAGGCTACCATTGGTTCGGTGCTTTCCGACGACCAGACCCACGAGAAAGCCGTGATCAGCGCCCGGCAACTGCTGCCGGCCGCCGTGGCACTGGACCCGGATCTGCTCATGGGCCTGCCCGGCCCGATCACCGCCGCCACGGGGCTGGATGCGCTCACCCACGCCGTCGAGGCCTATATCTGCACCTGGGACCGCGGCACGGCCCGCCAGAATGCTGCGGCCGCGGTGAGGCTGATCTTCCGTCATCTGGAGACGGCGTACCGGGACGCCAGCAACCGGGAGGCGCGGGAAGGGATGTCGCTGGCCGCCTACTATGCCGGCATCGCCATCAACCAGGTGAACGTGGGCAATGTCCATGCCATCGCCCATCAACTCGGCGGCAAATACGGTATCCCGCACGGCCTGGCCAATTCGCTGGTCCTGCCCCACGTGCTGGAATTCACGTTCGAGGAGACGCGGCCGCAGTTAGCCGAGCTGGCGGAGCTGGCGGGCGTCGCAGACGCCGGCGCCGGCGAGGAAGCGAATGCGCGCGCCTTCATCGCCGCCGTTCGGGACCTGAAGAAGGCAGTCGGCCTGCCCGAGAAATCGGAGAAGATCCGGGCCGAGGACTACGACTATCTCTGCGAACTGGCGCTGAAGGAGTGCGAGGCTTATCCGGTGCCGCGGATGCTGGATCGGGAGGGTACGCTACGTATCCTGTCTGCCATCAGCAACCCGGCGAAATAGCGCATAGGTAACCACCTCGACGACATGGGCAGACCGGGTCGTCGACTGACCCGGCCCTGTCTTCAGGAGTCTGGAGATACGCCTTGCATACAGCATTAACGAGGGCGCCGCCCGAACGCCGAGCATAATGCGATAGCCGCGGTCCTGAATATCCGGCATGGATAATCAACCTGCAGGAGTACAAGATGATTGTCCGATTGACATTGATTTCGATGACGCTTCTTCTGACCGCCACGCCGTCAGCCTATGGTGAGGTCGTGGGCTCGGTGGATGACTGGGATCAGGGAGCGGCGGACATCATCATCCTGCAGCGTGAGCCGGTGGCGATCGGCAGCATCAGCGAGGACGGCATCATCGAGCTCGCGCTGCCCGAGAGTTTCGTACCCGCGCAGCCTTTCGGGCAGATTTTCTCCTGCAGCGCCGGCACGGTGGAGATCACGAATCCGGAGGCGACCTACGTAGCCACTCCGAATTCGCTGATCGTCGCCGACATCGCGGCGAAGAAAATGTTCGCGCCGCTTACGCCGGCCGACAGCGAAGAGACGGCGCGTGCGGCACCGGACATGTTTCAGGGCGATACGCCGACCGGCACGCTCTATCAGTGGATGTATTTCTCGGCTCCGGCGGGCATCAGCGGCGAATGCATCACGGAGACCACCTACCGGACCGCCGCGGGAGAGGCAATCTCCCGCCGCGTCGTGCACGACATGGACTTCAATGCCGGCTGGAACCTGGTTGCCGTGCAGATCGAGGAAGTGGCGAAACCGGCCTCCCTGGAACGGACCATCGCCACCCTCACCCGATACCGCACCCTCGACGAGTTGCCCGAAGATACTGTCTGGTTCTCCCCCAGCGAGTAGAAGACAGCAGCAGACCAGGGACCGCACCACCCGTGACACGTCACTTACGCAAGACGGTAACGTCGATGCTGATCCTCGCCATGACGGCGCTGCCGTGGGCCGGTCATGGCGTCGCGCAGACGGCCGAGGAAGAGCGCGGGGCACGGTTGACCATTGGCCACGACTCGGTCCTCGAAGTGGCCTTCCAGGGTGCATCCTATGCCATCGGCTGGACCGGGCACGGCCGCGCCGGCACCGCCGTCGCCGGCGAGGACGAGAAGCTCCTGATCTTCCACCTGCGACTCGAGAACGCCGGTGCTGATGAGCTGGCGTTCGATGCCTCCGCGCTGAACATACGCGCGGTGGACGAGTCGGGCGTCGTCCACGACTGGCCGTCCACCATGCACCTGCGCTCGGCAGGTCCGGGCGCGCTCGACGTCGCAGCGCAGCGCATCTTCCGTTCCACCCTGCTGCCCGTGCGGCCGCTGCATGTGTACAGTGCGATTCCGGTACCCGCCGGGCTGCGGCTCACGGAACTCCTGGTCGGTTACGCGGGCAGCGACGAAAGCCTCACGTTCGAACTAGGGGAGCAGGTCGGAAGCCTGCCGGAAGGCCTCTCAGCGCTGCCGCACAGCGTCCTGCGCAAGATCGATGCAGGCATCGGGGACTGGCTTGCCGGTACGTCTCTCGATGTGAGAATCGATGGCGTCGAAGTGTCATCGGAGCCCCTCGGCAGCCGGGAACCGGGCGATGAGCAGCAGTGGACGCTGATCTCCGTCTCGGTCAGGAACCGCTCGGTTGCCGAGCAGGGCCTCTCGCCGGCGACCTTCCGTCATACGCGGCTGCTCACCGCAACGGGCGCGGAGCTGCCGGTCCGTCTGTTGCTCTACCCGGAGCGTCCACTCGACTGGCGGCCGGACGTGGCGCCGGATGGCGGCACCCGGTTACGGCTCGTCTTTCGCACGCCTGCCGGCGCAGACGCCGCCCGGCTGCACCTGCGGGTGGTAGGCAACGAGGGTCGCCAGTCCCACCTCTACGACGTCGACCTCGGCGGTGGGCGGCGCTTCGCCGTGAGGGGACCGCATGCGCCCGGCGTGTTCGCGCCGGGAGCCTATCAGGTCGAGCCGATCGTCGCCGGCGAGACATTGCTCGCGGACGATGCGGGCCGTGAGCAGACAGCCGCCATGGAGGCACTCCGCGAACCGACGGGCGTGGAGAGCGACCCGATCACCGCTGCGGAACCCCCCTCGTTTCCCGGGGCGGAACCAGCGGCCGTGGAGCACCCCGGCAGCAGCCTGCCGACTCGCCCCGGCAGTGGCATCCGGGTCATGGCCGGCGAGGCCAACGTCCTGTACATCGGCGTCGACAACGAACTGACCGTGGAAGTGCCGGGGACGGATCCGGCGGAGCTCAGGCTGGAGTACCCGGCGGCCACGTTTCTGCCCCTGGGGGCGGGGCGCTACACCGTGACCGTGGCGCGGCCCGGAACTGCCGAACTCCGCATCCACCGCGGCGGACAATTGCTCGGCAGCCGGGAACTCGTCACCCGCCGCATCCCCGACCCCTCCGTCCGGCTGGGCCGCCATGATCCGGACGCTCGTCTGCCGGTGGCCGACTTCAAGGCGGAAGGAGGTGTCATCGCTTTGCTGGACGATTTCCCGTTCGATGCGAAGTGTCAGGTCACTGGCTTCGAACTGACGCGGATACCGGAGTCCGGCCGGGCAATCGCGCTGCTTAATGCAGGGGGACGCTACAGCGGTGACGCGCGGAAACTTATCGATGCCGCGACGACGGGCGACGTCTATCTCTTCACGAGCGTCCGGACCAAGTGCCCTGGCGACTCCGCCAGCCGCCGAGCGAATCCCCTCGTCATCTTCATCCGCTAGAGAGCCTCTCGCACGGGCCGCGCGGCCGCTGGCGGTCCGCTAGCCGTCAGCTCTCTGCCCCCCCGGCCTCCTCGCCCCACACTTCCTGCAGGCGGCCGTCGCGGCCGCAATTCCAGCGGTAGAACTTGTAGCGGACCGGATTCTTCTCGTAGTAGTTCTGGTGGTAGTCCTCCGCCGGCCAGAAGTCACCGGCCTCGGTGATGTCCACCACGATGTCCTTCTCGAAGCGCTCGTCCAGCGCAGCCCGCGACTCCAGGGCCGCCTCGCGCTGGGCCTCGGTGTGCCAGAAGATCTCCGCCCGGTAGGAGGGCCCGCGGTCGCAGAACTGTCCGCCACCGTCGAACGGGTCGACGTTGCGCCAGTACACTTCGAGCAGCGTCTCGTAGCTGACCACGTCGGGATCGTAAGTCACCTGCACCACCTCCGCGTGGCCGGTGCCGCCGCGCACCACCTGCTCGTAGCTGGGGTCCTGCACGTCGCCACCCATGAAGCCGGAGACGGTCGACTCGACGCCCTCCAGTTCGTCGTAGGGCGGCTCCATGCACCAGAAGCAGCCGCCGGCGAAGGTGGCCACCGCCTCGGCGGCGGCCAGCGGGCCGGCAGCCAGCGCGCACAGGATCAGCCCTGCCAGTGTCGCAGCAGACTTTCTCATGCCGAGGTCCTCAGGGCGGGCAACTCCTCGCCCTCCGGCACGAAACGCAGCGCCAGGCCGTTGTTGCACCAGCGCTGGCCGGTGGGCGGCGGGCCGTCGTCGAACACGTGGCCCTGGTGGCCGCCGCAGCGGATGCAGTGGTATTCGGTGCGGGGCAGGATCAGCTTGAAGTCCAGTTTAGTGTCGACCCGGCCCTCGATGGGCTGCGTGAAGCTGGGCCAGCCCGTGCCGCTGTCGAACTTGTCCTCGCTCGCGAACAGCGGCAGGTAGCAGGCTGCGCAGATGTAGGTGCCGGGCTCGTAGATTTCGTTCAGGGGGCTGGAGCCGGCCGGCTCGGTGCCCTCGCGGAACAGGATCCGAAAGCGGTCGGCAGGCAGCATCTCCTTCCATTGCTCGCGGGTGATATTCACCGGGGGGAACTCCTTCGCGTCGCCGGCGGCCCCGGCCTGCGCGTCCGCTCCGCGCTCCGCCAGGGCCGGACCGGCGGCCAGGGCGCCGGCGGCGAGGAGGAGCCGTTTGAGCAGGGTGCGTCTGTCCATGTGTCTTTCCGTGATGGCAGCAGGCTGAAAAAGGCCTGTACAGTGAATGAGACCGTTCCGACCGGCTAATTGTTTCCCGGCGGTCGCGTCTTACAGGTAGTTCGGCGGCGGATCGCCGATCGATGCACCACACCGCCGGCGCCGCACAGGGAGTCCGGACATGGGGCGAACCATCGAGGGAGTGTTCTGGGTTGCCGCCTATCTGGCGGTCATCCTCGCCCCGCTGGTGGTGATGATGATCTCGCCCACCCCGCCGGGCCGCTCCTTCCTGGCCGAACTGTCCGTGGCGCTCGCCTTTGTCGCGCTGGCGCAGGCCGCCGTGCAGTTCCTGCTCATCGCCCGTTACCGCCACGTCACGGCGCCCTACGGCATCGACATCATCCTGAAGTACCACCGGGAGATGGGCATGATGGCGGTCGGCCTCCTGCTGGCCCACCCGCTGCTGCTGGTGGCCGACCGGCCCGCCATGGCGGCCCTGCTGGACCCGTTCGGCGGCACCGCCGGCACCCGGCTCGGCAACTGGGCGCTCTACACGCTCGTGCTCCTCCTTGTGCTGTCGCTCGCGCGCAAGCGCATCGGGCTCGGCTACGAACAATGGCGGGTGAGTCACGCGCTCCTCGGACTGGCCGGCCTGGGCCTCGCCCACGGCCATATCCATCTGTCGGCCCGCTACGCGGCCACGGCCTGGAAGGAATGGGTGCTGATCGCAATTTCGGCGGCACTGGTCGCCTCTTTCGCCTGGCTGCGGCTCGCGAAGCCCGCCTTCCAGTTCCGCCGGCCCTGGCGGGTGGCCGCGGTCGAGGCCGAGCGAGGCCGGACCTGGAGCCTCGCGCTGGAGCCGGAGGGCCACGACGGCATCGAGTTCCGGCCCGGGCAGTTCGCCTGGGTCTGTCTGAGCCGGACCCCGTACAGCGTCGAGGAGCATCCCTTCTCGTTCTCGTCCAGCGCAGAGGCAGGCCCGCGGCTGGAATTTGCCGTGGAGGAGCTGGGGGATTTCACCTCCGGCATCGGCGACGTGGAGCCGGGCCGGCGGGCCTGGCTGGACGGGCCCCACGGCTCGTTCTCGCCGGACCGCTCGCCCGCGGCCGGTTACGTCTTCTTCGCCGGCGGCGTCGGCATCGCGCCGTTCCTGGGTATGCTGCGGACGATGGCGGACCGGGGCGACCCGCGGCCGGTGCTGTTGTTCTACGGGTCGCCGCGATGGGAGGACACGCCGTACCGCGAAGCCCTCGGGGAGCTGGCAGATCGGCTGGCGCTGACCGTCGTCCCCGTCATCGAGGAGCCGCCCGAGGGCTGGACCGGCGAGCGCGGCGTCATCGACGAGGCGCTGCTCGCGCGCCGCCTGCCCCGGGAAGGCATCGAGCGCATGCATTTCGTCTGCGGACCGCCGCCGATGATGGACGCGGTGGAGTACGCGCTGCGTGCGCGCGGCATCCCGCGGGCGAGAATACGCTCGGAACGTTTCGAGCTGGTGTAGCGGAAGGACACGGAGACGGCGATGCGGCGTATTTATCTGTACCGCGCAACCGGCATCATGCTCGCCCTGATGCTGGGCGCGGCGCTGGCCTTCGCCTGGGCGCGCAGCCAGGACATGGCGCTGGTGCTGCTCGTGGAGGAGAGCCGTATCGAGGCGCCCGCCGAAGACGGCGGCGATGCCGCGGGGCAGTGACGCCCTGCTTGTCCGCCGAGGTGCCACTGATGCAGGATAAGCGGCTGACCCGCAGGGAGTGGAAGACATGACGTCCGTACTGATCCTATACCGGAGTCGCAGCGGCCATACGGCCCGGATCGCGCGACGCATGTGCGACGCCATCGACGAGGCCGGCGGCGAAAGCGAGATGATGGACGTCGTCGAGGCGATCCACGAGGGCGTCGACCTCGATGCGCCCGACGTCATAGCGCTGGGCGCGCCCGTCTACTACGGCACCTACGACGACGAGGTGTTCGAGTTCGTCGACACGAAGCGGGAGACACTCGAGGCGAAACCGCACAGCTTCTTCAACGTGTCGGTCACCGCCCGAACCCCGGAGAAGGCGACGGTGGAGGGTAACCGGTACATGCAGAAGTTCCTCGAACGCTCCTCCTGGCAGCCCCGGGACCTGAAGGTGCTGGCCGGTAAGGTCGACTATCCCTCCTGGGGCCCGCTCGACACCGTGGCCATCCAGATGATCATGAAGTTCACCGGCGGTCCCACCGACCGGCACGCCGTCATCGACTACACCGACTGGGACGATGTGGCCGCCTACGGCCGCTACCTGATGACGCTGGCGTGACCGGCACGGGCGGAATCCTGCGCCGGGCCTGGCTCCTGGCCGCAGCGCTGCTGCCGGCGATGGCCGTCGCCGGCGACGTCCTCCTGGTGGGCAACAAGAGCGCCGATACCGTCTGGGCCCTGGATACCGGCTCCGGCGAGCGGCTGAGCTGGTTCGATACCGGCGTCGGCCCCCACGAGATCGAGATCTCCCCGGACGGGCGCCATGCGGTGGTGAGCAACTACGGCCGCCGGGACGAGCCGGGCGACAGTCTGACCGTGATCGACTGGCCGGCCCGCGAGGTCGTGCGTGTCATCGACCTCGGCGAGAACAGCCGGCCGCACGGCATGGCTTTCCTGCCGGACGGGCGGCTGGCCGTCACGGCCGAAGGGGTGAACAGCCTGCTGGTAGTGGATATCGGGGAGGGCGAGGTGGTCGCGCGCATCCCGGTAGGTCCGGGCACCGCGCACATGGTGGCCGTCTCGCCGGACGGCAGGCACGCCTGGGTCACCAATATCGCCGCCGGCACGCTGGAAAAGGTGGACATCGCGGCCGCCGGGGTGACGGGCTCGATCGTCACCGGCGACGGCGCCGAGGGCGTGGGCGTCACCCGGGACGGGGCCGAGGTCTGGGTCACCAACCGGGCCGCGGATACGGTCAGCGTCGTGGATGCCGCCACGCTCGAGGTCCTGGCCACCCTCGACTCGTCGGGCGTGCCCATCCGCATCGCCTTCACGCCGGACGGCAGCCATGCGCTGGTGACCAACGCACGGGCGGCGACGGTATCCGTATTCGATGTGGCGGGCCGCGAGCTCGTGCGCAGCATCCCCATTGCCGAGCCCGATGCGGAGTACAAGGACACGCTGCTCGGCAGGGCGGCACTGCCGATCGGCGTGGAAATCCACCCGGATGGCGATCGGGCCTGGGTCGCCGTTAGCGGCGGCGACGAGATCGCGGTCATCGACACGGCGTCGTGGGAGGTCCTGGCACGCTGGCCCACGGACCGCGAACCCGACGCCCTCGGCGTCATCCTCTCGCCCTGAAACCGCGGAGGCCGCGCCGTGACCCAGCCTTCGCCGCCCGATGCCGGAGAGATCACACGGCTCCTGCGTGACTGGGCCGACGGGGACGCGGCGGCCCTGGAGTCGCTCACGCCGCTGGTCTACGGGGAGCTCCGGCGGATAGCCCAGCGTCTGTTCGGCAGCGAGTCACCGGGCCACACGCTGCAGCCGACGGCCCTCGTGCACGAGGCCTACGAGAAGCTGATCGGCGTGGACACCGACTGGCAGGACCGGACGCACTTCTACGCGCTGGCGGCGCGCATGATGCGCCGCCTGCTGGTCAACCACGCGAATTCCCGCAAGGCCGCCAAGCGCGGCGGCGATGCCCTGCGGGTCACCCTGGACGAGTCGGCGGTGGGCAGCAGCGCGGACGAGGATCTGCTGGACCTGGACGAAGCCCTGTCGAAGCTCGCCGGCTTCGACGAACGCATGGCGCGCATTCTGGAGCTCCACTACTTCGGCGGCCTGACCCACGAGCAGGCCGCCCGGGTGGTCGGGGTCTCCGAGCCGACCAGCCGCCGGGATCTGCGTCTGGCCCGGGCCTGGCTGCGCAAGTACATGAGCGAAAAGAAAAACCCGGACTGACGGCCGCTCTCTTTATCGTTTTTTCGGCCATCCCCTGCTTAGGGGCATGAGATCCTTGAAACGGAGAGAGACCATGGCAACGATGGCGTTCCTGCCGCCTCGCGGAGACCGGATGCTCCGCCGTCCGCCCCGGATGGCGCGTAATTCCGGCCTCTGTGCCGCCCTGCTGTTCGCCGTCCTGTCGGCGCCGGTGCTGGCCCAGACGCCCCAGATCCCGCAGATCCCGGCGTTCCTGCCCACGGCGGATCAGGTACCGGCCACGCAGCCCATGCCGCTGGACGGCACCTGGCTGGTGAATACCATCCGCAAGAAGATCCGCATCGAGGGCGGACGCGCCTACGCCGTCGACCCCTGGCTGCACATGTTCGTGCTGAAGGTGGAGCCGGGCATGGTGGTGCTGCGCGATATCGCGCCGGCCGCGCCGGGCAAGTACACGGGCAGCGACCTGCCTTTGATGGGACAGCTGACGGCGACCGTGCAGCCGGACCGAAGCCTCGCGGTGTCCGTACAGGGAGCGCTGATGCCGGTCCAGTACAAGCTGATCCCCGTGCAGCTCGACAACCCGCAGTGGTATGCCCAGGAGATGACCGCGGCGGGCATCGCGGCGCCGCAGAGTCCCGCCCCCGGCGCCTATCAGCCCGCGCCCCAGGCGTACCAGCCGGCGCCCCCTGCCTACCAGCCCGCCCCGGCCCGGCAGGCTTATCAGCCGCCGGCCCAGCAGCCACCCGCCTACCAGCCCCCGCCTGCCCAGCAACAGCAGCCGTATCAACCGCAGGCGCGACCCTATCAACCGCCTCCCGCGCCACCCGCCGCGCCGCCTGCCGGGCAGCCCGTCTACCAGCCGGCCGCCCCGCCGGCCGCGCCGGCTCCTTCGCAGCCGGACTATCAGCCCGCACCGGCGGGTCAGACGCCCGCCGGCAGCGCGCAGACGGTGAACACCCGCTCCTGGGCCCGCAGCCGCAACAGCACAATGAACGACTCCTTCGGGCCGCCCGACCTCATGTGCGGTGAAGACGGCGCGGAGCCCTGCGGCGAGGAGAAGAAGGTCGACGCCGTCTTCGTCAAGGACGCCGAGAACTGGGGCTGCAAGGGCAAGCAACTTTATTTCACGCCTCACAACGGGGGCGAGTGCTGGCGCTGCCCCAACGGCTACAAGCGCACCATGACTCCGGTCCACAAGCCGAACGCCTGCAAGGAGCGGGGTGTGAAGCTCGGCAAGAAGGAGCGCAGGGACGCCACCTTCGTCCGATCCGCCTATGGCTGCCCGGCCGACACCTTCGAGAGCAAGGGCAAATGCTACGCCTGCCCCGAGGGCTCGAACAAGGTCGCCTTTCTCGGCGCGTTCAACCCGGGTCAGAGCTGCAAGACGGAGTTCTACTGCGACTCGGGCCTGAGCCTGCAGGCCGCGCCTCCGAAGGCGCTGCAGCAGGTGGGACCGCCCTACGACCAGGTGTGCGGGGCGGGCGCCAGCAAGGACGACGTCCTGCGGCTCGCCAGGGAGCGTCGGGATGCGCACCAGGACCTGCAGATCGTCGCCGGCCAATTCCTGCTGGAACTCGCGGGCAACCGGGACCTGCGGCGGGCGATCCTCGCGCAGGACGGGCCCAGGGCCGTCAGCGTCATCATGCAGACGCCGGGCTTCGCCCGCCTGCGCGACCAGTCCCGAGCGTCCGGCTTCGAGACCCTGACCTTCGGCGGCGCCCCGGAGGTCAAGGCGATCGCGGGCGCGGCCCAGGAGGCCGGACTGGCCATGGACTGGGACGGCGACTATCGCTTTTACATGTCGACCGTGGTCTCCACCGGCGCCTCGGTATCGGTCGGATTCACCGGCACCCTCGGCCTGTGGAATGCGCCGGCCGGCGGCATCGGCGGCTACGCCCGCGGCGCCAGCGTCTCCATCCCCGTCGGCGTCGGCGACGTCGGCAGCGGCGCCTGGTTCAGCTATTACCCGCTCGACTTCATGGGCCTGACCTTCTCGGCGAGCGGCGGTATCGGCGTCGATACCGTGAACTACAATCAGGCAGTGACAAACGTCTACTGAGTCTTCCGTGGACGGTCGACGCGCTGCACAGGCGAGTCGACCGTCCGCGCATTCATGGCGCCGGTTCCACCGTCGTCGCGCTCACCTCGTATTTGGAGCCGTCGTCGGCGATCAGCTCCACCTGCCACAGTTCCTCGTCCGGGATGGACGTTCGTTCGTGACCGGGCAGCTCTCGTTCATCATCGACCTGCAGGCCCCAGACGCGCACGTGGCGAATCTCGGCCACCTCGATGGGGCCGTTCGTGAACTTGGCGGCGAGCGCCGCCGGCGGGTCCGTCTTCCAGACGACATAGCCCCGGTCCTTGATGGCCTGCAGCGCTTCCGGCAGTTTGGATTCTGTCACGGCGTGCCCTCCGTCTCGCTTTCGGCTGAACGTACCATGGTGCACGGGCCATGCTAATACGGGGGTATCGCAATAAGCGCAGCCGGATAAACTGGCGGTGTAGTCCGCAGGAGACGAGCCATGAGCACCCAGCCCTGTTTCGAACCCGTCTGCAGCGAGGCCGCCGGCAAGGTGGAGCTCCGCATCATGCCGCGGTCGCGCGATCTGGGCGGCTTCAGCGTCCGGAGGGTGCTGCCGTCCGCCGAGCGGCGCATGGTGGGGCCGTTCATCTTCTTCGACGAGATGGGACCGGCGCTCTTCCCCCCCGGCGAGGGCATCGACGTGCGGCCCCATCCGCACATCGGCATCGCCACCATCACGTATCTGTTCGACGGCGAAATCATGCACCGGGACAGCCTCGGTTACGCCCAGCCGATCCGGCCCGGCGCCGTGAACCTCATGACGGCCGGCCGGGGCATCGTCCATTCGGAGCGCGCCGGCTCCGACAGGGACGCCGAGGCCTCGATGCACGGCATCCAGTCCTGGATCGCCCTGCCGGACGGCATGGAGGAGATCGCCCCCGCCTTCGCCCATACCCCGGCGGAGCAGCTGCCGGAAGTCGCCGTGGGCGGCGCCACCCTGCGACTGATTCTGGGCGAAGCCTTCGGCGCCGTATCGCCGGTTCGCACTTATTCGAAGACGCTGTACGCCGAGGCCCGGCTACCCGCGGGAGAGCGGCTCGCTCTGCCGCTGGAGTTCACCGACCGCGCCGTCTACGTGGTCTCCGGCAGCGTGACCGTCGACGGCGAGGAATACGGGACCGGCCTGATGGCCGTGTTCCGGACGGGCGCGCCGGTGGAGCTCGCGGCGGCGGCCAATACCCGGCTGATGCTGATCGGCGGCGAGCCGGTCGGCGAGCGGACCATCTGGTGGAACTTCGTCTCGAGTTCGAAAGCGCGTATCGAGGAGGCCAAGAGCGACTGGCGCGAGGGCCGATTCGACCGGATCGAGGGCGACGACGAGTTCATCCCGCTGCCGGAATCGTCCTGACGGGCCGTGGCCGGCCGACGCGGGATGGCGCCCGGTGGTCAGGCACGGGCCTGTCGGAGTAGGATTCGGGCATGAGAGTCCTGCTGACGTCCACACTGGCCCTGGCGACCATGCTGGCTGCGCTGCCGGCATACGCCCAGTCCACCGACACGGCGGCCGAGAGAGCGCGCCTGGCGAACGAGCGCATTCAGCTGGAAGCGCAGCGCCGGGCCGAGGAAGAGCGCCGACGCCAGCAGCGCGAGGCCGCTGAGTCCGAGGCCGGTGGGTCCGAGGCCGCTGGGTCCGAGGCCGGAGGATCCGAGACCATCGAGCCCGACGCCCCGGCGCACACAGCCGATTCTGCGGCAGGCCGGGCGGAGCGGTCCGGCTCCCGCGCCGCGCCGGCTGCCAACCGGAGCGCAGATTCCCCCCGGGCGGCTTCTCTGCCGCCGGCCGGCGACGACAGGATATCCCGCACCCTCGAACAGCTGAGAGAACTCGGCGAACTCCGTGACGCCGGTTACGTCACCGACGAGGAATTCGAGAGGATCAAGACCCGGATTCTCAACAGCCGTTTCTAGCCTCCCCGGCTGACTTCGACCGACCCTTGTCCGCGGCGCCCGGTCGTGGCGGCCTTGTCGCGCCGGCGGTACTGACAGCGCTGTCACAATCAACTATACTGGCCGCCAGCGGGGTGATCCCGGGCGGCGCCCGGGTCTCCGGGGGAGTGCCGGGCCGACAGGGCCGGGCAGAACGAGCAGCGCCGGAAAGAACGACAGAACAACGGCGCCGGATCGCTCGCAAGCGCGCGGAGATCAAAATGATCAAAACGCAAATCATGCGCGGCACGATGGTGGCCGCCGCATGCCTAGCGGCCACCACGGCAGCTGCCGAGGTATCCCATTATGCGGACCGGACCGAGTACCGCGCGCCCCGCGCCGCGATGGCTCCCGCCGTGGACGGCGTCGGCGACGAGGCCATCTGGGATCGCGCGCAGTGGCAGGAGCTGAAATACCGGTGGCTGGGCGACGAGTACACGCCCGAGGACTTCCGCGGGCGATACAAGGTGGTTTGGACGGCGGAGCGCCTCTACATCCTGGCCGAGATAACCGACGACGTGCTGTTCGATGCGCACCGCGACCCGCTCGAGCAGTACTGGGACGACGATTGCCTGGAGATATTCATCGACGAGGACTTCTCCGGCGGGGAGCATCAATACAACCACAATGCCTTCGCCTATCACCTCTCGCTGGATAACCGGGCCATCGACATCGGCACGGACCGCAAACCGCGCGACTATTCCCGCCACGTCGAGAGCCGCTGGAGACAGACGGCCGACGGCATCGTCTGGGAGGTCGCCATCCGCATCTACGGCGACGACTACGCGGACGGCGCCGACGAAAACCGCGCCGTGGAGCTGGAGGCGGGCAAACAGATGGGCCTGATGCTGGCCTATTGCGACAACGACGGGAGCGAGCTCCGGGAAAATTTCATCGGCTCCGAGTCGGTGCCCACCGGACCGAAGGACCGCGGCTGGATCGACGCCGGGCTGTTCGGATCGCTGCTGCTCGTGGAATGAAGGGAGAGAGACCGTTGAGTACTGCCTGGAAGATGGAGCCGACCGATTGCCTCGAAGCCGAGGGCGAATTCGTCGACTTCGACAATGAGCGCCATTACGCCATCCGCAACGTCGACCGGATGCCGCCGTTCTTCATCACCGTCGTCTCGAACGTGGACCACTGGCTGTTCGCCTCCTCCACGGGCGGCGTCACCGCCGGGCGGGTATCCCCGGATACGGCGCTGTTCCCCTACGTCACCGTGGACAAGATCCACGAGAGCACGCTGCACACCGGCCCGCGCACCTTCCTGCGCGTGGAGGCAGACGGGCGGCTGCACCAGTGGGAGCCCTTCAACCGGGAGCAGGACGAGAAGTTCGCCGTCAGCCGCAACCTCTACAAGAACGTGCTCGGCAACCGGCTGTGCTTCGAGGAGATCAACCACGACCTGGAGCTCGCCTTCCGCTACACCTGGGAGACGAGCGACACCCACGGCTTCGTCCGCCGCTGCGAACTGACGAACCGGGGCCGTCACGAGCGCGCCGTCGAGCTGCTGGACGGCCTGCAGAATATCCTCCCCGCCGGCACTCCCCGCTTCGCGCAGACCAACTCCAGCAACCTCGTCGACGCCTACAAGTGGACGGAACTCGAGCCGGAGACCGGGCTCGGGCTGTTCACGCTCTACTCCGGCATCACCGACCGTGCGGAACCCTGCGAGTCGCTCAAGGCCAATGTCGCCTTCTGCCTCGGCCTCGACGACCCGACCATCCTCGTCTCCTCCGAACAGGTGGAGACCTTCCGCCACGGAGGCGCGGTACGTCCCGAGGACCACAGGCGCGGGATACGCGGGGCGTTCCTGGTCAACCAGTCCCTGGAGCTGCCTGCCGGAGCGGCGCGCACCTGGCAGATCGTCGCCGACGTCGAGAAGAGCCAGGCGGAAGTGGTCGAGCTCTCCCGCCAGCTGGAGCACGGGCCGGGACTCGCCGCCTCGATCGACGCCTCGGTGCGGCGAGGCTCGGACGAGCTGGCTCGCATCATGTCGAGCTGCGATGCCTTTCAGGCAACCGCGGAAGAGACCGTCACGGAGTATCACTACGCCAACGTCCTGTTCAACGTGCTGCGCGGCGGCTACTTCCCGCACCAGTACGACGTAGTCGGCCGCGACTTCCGCGAGACGGTGCGCAGTTTCAACTCGCGCGTGCACGAGCGCAACGCCGCTCTGCTGGACGGGCTGCCGGACAAGCTGCCGTTCCGCGAGCTGCTGGACGCCGTGCGCGAACGCGACGACCGCCAGCTCGAGCGGCTGTGCCACGAGTACCTCCCCATCACCTTCGGCCGGCGCCACGGCGATCCCAGCCGGCCGTGGAACCACTTCTCCATCCGCCTCAGGGACCGGCACGGATATCCCGTGCTGTGGTACGAGGGGAACTGGCGGGACATCTTCCAGAACTGGGAAGCGCTGGCAGTCAGCTATCCGGAATTCGTGGAGAACATGATCGCGAAGTTCGTGAACGCTTCCACCATGGACGGGTACAACCCCTACCGCATCACGAAGGGCGGCATCGACTGGGAGGTGGAAGATCCCGACGACCCCTGGAGCTACATCGGCTACTGGGGCGACCATCAGATCGTCTACCTGCTGAAACTGCTGGAGATCTCCAGCCGCTTCCATCCGGCGCGCCTTGCGCGGCTGCTGCACGAGCCGGTTTTCGCCTACGCCAACGTGCCGTACCGCATCCGTCCGTTCGAGGCGCTGCTGCAAGACCCCAAGAACACGATCGACTATGACGAGCGCCTCGCCGCGGAGATCGAGCGGCTCGAGGCCGAGATCGGGGCCGACGCGCGGCTCGTGCTGGACGGGGACGGCGAGGTCCGCCTGGTCACGCTGCTCGAGAAACTCCTCGTGCCGCTGCTGGCCAAGCTGGGCAACCTGGTCGTGGACGGCGGCATCTGGATGAACACCCAACGGCCGGAATGGAACGACGCCAATAACGCCCTGGTCGGCCAGGGGCTTTCCATGGTGACGCTGTATTACCTGCGCCGCTATGTCCGTTTCCTGCAGGAATTCCTCGGCGACGAGGACGGCGCCTGCGAGCTGTCCCGGGAAGTCTGCACCTGGCTGGACGAGACCGCGGCCGCGCTCGGCCGGCTGCGCGCCGCAATACACGAAGGGGACAGCGGCGCCGGACGGCGCCTGGAGGCGCTGACGGAACTCGGGCAGGCCGCCAGCCGCTATCGTCAGGCCGTCTACGGGAAGGACGGCATGTCCGGCAGCGAGACGCGGCCGATGAGTCAGGTGGAGCAATTACTGGCCGACGTGCTGGCCGTGGCCGATCAGAGCATCGGCAACAATCGCCGGGAGGACGGGCTGTATCATGCCTACAACCTGCTCGAGCAGGATACCGACGGGGTCCGTATCGAGACCCTCTATCCGATGCTCGAAGGACAGGTCGCCGCTCTGAGCTCGGGAGCGATCGGGCCGGACGAGGCCTGTGACATACTGGAATCGCTGTTCGCCAGCGACGTCTACCGGGCGGACCAGGACAGCTTCATGCTGTATCCGGATCGCCGGCTGCCCGGCTTCCTCGAGAAGAACCGCATACCGGAGCAGGAGATCGAGCGCATCCCGCTGCTCGGCAGGCTGCTGGCCGAGGGCAACCGGCGCATCGTCCTGAAGGATGCCGACGGCTGCTACCGCTTCAGCGCGGAGTTCGCGAACGAGGGCGATCTGCTCGCGGAGCTGGACGACCTGGCCCGCACACGAGGCAGCGAAGTGGAGGAGGCTCGCGAGCCCCTGCGGGAGCTGTTCGAGAGGACCTTCGGCCATCAGTTCTTCACCGGGCGCTCCGGCACGATGTTCGGCTTCGAAGGCCTCGGCTGCATCTACTGGCACATGGTCTCGAAGCTGCTCCTGGCCGTGCAGGAGAATTTTTTCTCCGCCCTGGACGGCGAAGCGGACGAGGCGGCTTTGCTGCGCCTGGGCAACGAATACTACCGGGTGCGGGCAGGCCTCGGCTTCAATAAGACCCCGGCGGCCTACGGCGCATTCCCCGCCGACCCCTACTCGCACACGCCGCGCTACGGCGGTGCACGCCAGCCGGGCATGACCGGACAGGTCAAGGAGGGGATATTGGCGCGCTTCGGCGAACTCGGCGTACGTGTCGCCGATGGCTGCGCCCGATTCGAGCCGCGCCTGCTGCGCCGGCGGGAATTCGCCGATTCGCCGCCTCCGCTTCGCTGTCTGGGCGTCGACGGTACGTGGTCGAGCGTGCCGATACCCGACGCCGGCCTGGCATTCACCTGGTGCCAGGTGCCGGTGGTCTATCGCCTCGCGGACGAGCCGGCGTCGTCCCTGACCGTTAGCTACCGGGACGGCACCGAGCAATCGTGCGAGACCAACGGCCTGTCGGCCGAGGACAGCGCTTCGCTGTTCCGCCGTGACGGCCGCATCCGCCAGCTCACGGTCACCGTGAACCCGAACACCCTGCTCGCCCTGTAGCTGCAAGAGGTCACCCGATGTCGAACCTGTATCAGAGAAAACTGTCTCTGGCCGGAATCAACGTGGCGAACTGGTCGGAGGCCGAACTGCGGGGACTCGTGCGCGGCATCCTCGAGCAGAAGATCCACGGCCTGTCATTCAGTCCCTACGGCGAGGGGCAGGGCCCCGGCACGAAAGTCGGCGAAGACCAGATCCGCGAGCGGCTGGCGATCATCGCGCCGTATACGAGGTGGATCCGGACGTTCTCCTGCACGGACGGCAACGAACGCATCCCGGCGATCGCCCGGGAGTTCGGCCTGCGCACGATGGTGGGCGCCTGGCTCGACGGAGATCTGGAGAAAAACGAGGTCGAACTGGCCAATGCGATCGGCATCGCGAGCGCGGGCCACGCCGACATCCTCGGGATCGGCAACGAGGTGCTGCTGCGGGGCGAGCTGACCGAGGACGAGCTCATCGCCTATCTCGAGCAGGTGAAGGCGGCGGTGCCGGAGGTCGACGTGGGCTACGTCGACGCCTACTTCGAATTCGAGGACCACCCCCGCCTCGCGGCCGCCTGCGACGTGATACTCGCGAACTGCTATCCGTTCTGGGAGGGCTGCCCGGCGGAGCATGCGCTCCTGTACATGAAGGAGATGTACCGGCGTGCGCAGCGTGCCGGCGGCGGCAAGCGGGTCATCGTGAGCGAGACCGGCTGGCCGAATATCGGCACGGCGACCGGCGGCGCATTGCCCTCGCGGGATAACGCGGTCAAATACTTCATCGATACCTGCCGCTGGGCGGAGGAAGACGGCATCGAGGTCGTCTGGTTCTCCGGTTTCGACGAAGCCTGGAAAGTGGATTCGGAAGGCGACGTCGGCGCCTACTGGGGCCTGTGGGACAAGGACGGGAACCCGAAGTATGTTTGACAGACTGAAGACCCTCATGGCCGATCCTGCCGGACACCGGTTGGCCCACGGCAACGCGATCTGCTATTCCGGCTACCGGGAAGGGCAGAGCCCGGCGGCGCAGGTGTATCCGTCCTACCAGGAGATCCGCGAGGACCTGCTGATACTGCGGCGCAACTGGAGATTCCTGCGCCTCTACGACTGCAGCCCCCACGCGGAGACCGTGCTGCAGGTCATCCGTGACGAGGGCCTCGATTTCCACGTCATGCTCGGGCTCGACATGGCCGCGGAGATGAGCAATCCCCATTGCCCGTGGGGTGCGGAATTCGACGACGAGACGCTAGCCGCGAATCGCCGCGGCAACGAGCGGGAGCTGGAGCGCCTCGTCGCGCTGTCCAGGGAACATCGCGACAGTGTCCTCGCGGTGTCTGTCGGCAACGAGGCCAGCGTCGAATGGACCGACCATATGGTGCCGGTGGACCGCCTCGTCGAGTACGCCTCGGCCGTCGGCAGCCGCATCGAGCAGCCGGTGACGTTCTGCGAAAACTACGTGCCGTGGACGTACAAGCTCGAGCCGCTGGCGGAGGTCCTGGACTTCATCGCCGTGCATACCTACCCCGCCTGGGAGTACCGGTCCATCGACGACGCGCTGGAATACACGAAGCAGAACTACTACTCCGTGGCCGATCATTACCCGGGCAAGCCGGTGGTGATCACCGAGGCGGGCTGGCCGACGGCGGCCAACGGTCGGGGGATCGACCCGCACAACGCCTCCGAGGAACTCCAGGCCAGCTACTACGAGCAGCTGATCGAGTGGACCACCCAGGAGGAGATCCTCGCCTTCGTCTTCGAGGCTTTCGACGAACCGTGGAAAGGCTCGCCGGATCCGCTGGAGCCGGAGAAGCACTGGGGTCTGTTCACCGTCGAGCGGACGCCGAAGCTCGTCATGCGCACACAGTTCGCCGACCTGATCCCCGATGCCGCGGCTGCGGCCGGCAGGGCGGTCAGCCGCTGACCGGCAACCTGCCCTGCCGAGCGACCCCCGGGAGCCGCGAAAAACCTGATGCCGAGAGCCACCATAGACGATGTCGCCGAACTGGCCGGCGTATCCATCAAGACGGTATCGCGGGTCGTCAACCGCGAACCAAACGTCCGACAATCGACCCGCGACAAGGTCCATCTAGCGATCGAGCAGCTCAATTACCGCCCCAACCTCTCGGCCCGCAGCCTCGCCAGCCAGCGCTCCCGACTGATCGTGCTGGTCTACGACGATCCCGCCGCCTACGAGGCCCCCAGTGCGGGCTACGTCATCCGGCTGCAGGAGGGCACGCTGCGCGCCTGCCGGACCGCCCATTACGAACTGCTGATCCATCCCTGTGACTACCGTCGCAAGGACGTACGGAAGGAACTCGGCTCTCTCATCGAGCAGACCCAGCCGGACGGCGTCGTACTGGCGGCGCCGTTGTCCAACATGCCGCGTATCGTCGCTGCGATCGCCGCCACGGGCAGTCGCTTCGTGCGTCTGTCGCCGGGCAGCCGCAGTCACGACGAACTCTGCATCGCCACCGACGACCGGGAGATCAGCGGGGAGATGACCCGTTATCTCGCCTCCCTGGGACATCGGAGAATCGCGTTCATCGCCGGGGATCGCCGCCACAAGGCGGTGGCCAGGAGGCTGCCAGGCTACCGGGACGGCCTGGCCGAGGGCGGACTCGACTACTCGGAGGAGCTGGTCACCCACGGCGACAACTCGATCGAGTCGGGTGAGGCAGCGGCGGAGCGGCTCCTGGCACTCGACGACCCGCCTACCGCAATCTTCGCGGCCAACGACGATATGGCCGCGGGCGTCATCCGCGTGGCCTACCGGCTGGGGCTCGACGTTCCCGGGCGGCTGTCGGTGGCAGGCTTCGACGACAGCGCGCTCGCCCAACTGGTCTATCCGGCGCTGACGACGATCCGCCAGCCGCTGGCGAAGATGGCGGAGCAGGCCGCGCTCGAATTGATCAACCGTTTCGGGCAGCCGGAACCGGACCCCGAGACGGTGGTCATCCCGTCGACGCTGCAGATCCGCGAATCGACGGGCCCTGCACCGTCCTGAAAGCCGCCGTCACGGCAGTCGGGAGCGGTCTTCCGGGCGACGTCAGCGGACGTAGCGGATGCCGTCGAGGTAGACCGTCACGGGTGTGGCCCGCCCGACCAGCGTGACCACGAATCCCGTCTTGATGCTCGAGAGATCCGCCCCCTCCAGCGGCACCGTGTAGCGCCGCCACTCCCGGGTCAGCACAAGGCCATCCACCTTGCGGATGGCGGAGTCGGGATGCGCCTTGTCCTCCTCGAGCAGGCCGACGCCGAAGCTGACTTTCTCGCCGCCGTACTCCCCCCGGGCCCAGACCTCGAGCTCCCGGGCGCCGCGGAGATCGTAGCCCCCTTCCCGGTCGCCCCAGTTGTCGGGCGGATCCTGCCAGGCGACGCCCACCCAGCCGAACGGTTTCTCGAAGCGCAGACGGATGCTGTGCGCGCCCTCCCGGACTTCGCCGCCGTGCTCGCCGTCGAGCGTGAGGTGGTCGATATCGCCCATCCAGCCAGACGGCACCCAGGGCATTCCCTCGAAACCGTCCTCGTACACCGGGAACGGCAACGGGGCGCGCGTCTCGCCCTCCACGAGCAACGGAACGTTGGCGGTGGCGGCATGGCCGGCCTCGTCGTAGGCATAGAGGAACAGGCGATAGGGTCCCGGCTGTTCCGGCATGCGTACTCTTGCGCCAGCCGCGTCCCCCTCCTCGACGGCGCCCTCGATCGCGGGCATATCGGGCCTGAAATCGCCACCGGTCAGGTACTCCGACGAATCGGGCCGCAGCTCCCAGCGGACCCTGATCTTTCCGCCCTCCGGGTCCTCGACCGATGCGCTGACCTGCACAGCGGCACCCGGTTCCACGCGGGTGGATCCGGCGAGCTTCAGCGGCGCAGCCCGGGGCGCGAGATCGTCCGGCGGCTCCCCCGACCAGATACGGGTCATGACGTCGACGGCCGCCGTCTTCGCGCCGTCCTCGAGGAACATGCCGAACCAAGTCCCGGTGGCCTCCATCTTGTGGCCCCAGAGGAAGGCGTAGCCGCCCAGCGCCCGGCCGGGCGCGGCGACGATGCCCCGCTCCCAGCTCTCGCGGTACGACACGGCCTTCTCGGCGCTGGTCTGCTCGAGCGGGGCGCCCCATTCGGTGGCGGGCATCTCCCACGGTCCGACGGGTCCGAACTCGGTCAGCACGAACGGTTTCGTCGCTCCGCCTTCGCGCAGCAGTTCCGGCACCAGCGGCGCGCCCCCATAGGCATTGACGCCATGGATGTCGATGGCAGGGCTGCGGTGGTGGACCCACTCGATACGTTCGCCGTGGACGAACGTGGTGACCGTCATGGTCGGATGGTCGGGATCCAGCCGCTTGACCATGGCGGCGGCCTCGTTAACGGCCTTCCAGATCGCCGGATTGCCGCCGTCGTCGAAACCCTCCATCTCGTTGCCGATCCCCCACAGCAGGACGGCCGGATGGTCCTTGTAGCGGAGTACGGCCTGGCGCACTCGCTCGTGCTGCTCGGCCACCTGCTCCGGGTCGTCGTAGTCGAAGCCGTGGCGCTCGTGGCCGAGCCAGATGCCGACGGTCACCGTGAGGCCGAGCGAATGCGCCTCGTCGAGCAGCGGTTCGAGATTCTCCGCGCCCCAGGTGCGCACCGAGTTGGCGCCGGCCGCCGCCAGCAGTTCCAGCGAGTGGTTGCCACCGGCGCCGCGGATGAAATACGGCTCGCCGCCGCGAAACAGCTCCCAGCCTTGTTCGGTCTGTCGCAATTCGACGGGAACCGCTTCTGCCATCACCGGCTTCCAGAACAGAAAAGGCCCTGCAACGAGCAGGGCCTTGATGAGAGTGATCCCGCGCACTCGCGGAGTCTGTCAGCCGCCGTTGACGGACACGACACCGTCGTTGAAATTGGGCGGCGTGGCAGGCTGATACGAATAACCCCAGTCCAGCAGCAGCTCGAGCACCAGGATCGGGTCGCCCGGCACCAGGCGCCGGAAGCCCGTCGCATCGGTCCGGTACAGTGCGTCGGCAGTAAGCTCGTTGAGCGGCACGGAGAACGGCACGGGTTCGCCATCGGGACTCGCGCCCGGGCAACACTCGAAGACCGTGACCGAGCCGAAGAAGTTGTCCAGCAGGGAGCGATAGGCCTTGAGCGCCTGCTCGCGCACGAGTTCGTCCTGTGAGAGCGAGTTGCTGTTCGCATCGAACAATTCGTGCAATGCCAGCGCGGTGTAGAACTGGTTCTCGCCGGACGGGCGCTGCGCCAGCGCGGTGGCCCAGAAGTAGAATCGTGCCTTCGCTCCCGACGGCCCAACCGGCAGTGAGTTGAACAACTCGAACTTGTTGGACGCCTCCGGGTTATTGACGTCGAACTCGATGATGGTCGTCGTCGCGAACGGATTCTGCGGATCCTCCAGGACACAGGGCTCCGGGTGGACGCCGACGTCCTCGCAATAGAGGTCCAGAACCACGTCGGTCGGCAGGACGATGGTGTTGATCACCTCGCCGTCGCCCTCGTCGCGCTCGCTGGTGCAGCCGGCGAAGACCAGCGTTGCCGTACCGAGCAGCGCGAGGAGCAGGTGCTTGCCGCGAGCCGGCCTGGCGTTTTGTCGATTGAGGTCGCTCATTCCAATATTACCTCGGCTGTGCATGCACTACGCTAGAACTGGTAGATGAAGTAGACGTTGACGCTGAAGATGTAGTCGCTGCCCGGAAACTCTTCCTGTGACTCCGAGTCTTCACCGAAGGAGCGGTACAGGGCACGGACGCCGACCTGGGTCGCGTGGTCTTCAGACAGCCGGTCCGCGATCGCACCGAATCCCGATCCGAGCAGGTAAGAGTAATCGAGCTTGACCTGTTCCGGGAAGGTGATGTTGAACTGGCGGTAGAAGTCGTAGGGACCCCAGCGGTCCTTCATGAAATAGCCGGACAGCACGTGGCGGCCGCCCCAGACTGCCTTGCCATGCAGCTCCCAGAAGTCGCGAGTACCGCCGGTCGGGTCGCCCGTCGACTGCTGGAAGCCCCGGATTCCCTTGAAGATCAGCTTCGTCCGGTTCGGCGTATTGATCGTCACGCGGCTCGAGAGCGTCCAGACATCCTCCGCGGGCAGACCCTGGCCGAACGCGGCGTTCGACTCGGTGGGCGCGAAGAAGAACCGGTAGGAATCGGTGAAGGTCGGGAACTCGGTGTAGGTACCGCCGAAGTCGACTGCGAACGGCGCGTCTTCCCGCCACTCGTTGTCCCAATCGTAGTACGGCGTCGCACCGGTCGGATCCCAGGTGAAGTAGATTTCGCCGGAGCGTGCTTCCCGATTGCCGAGCACCGCGAACGGATCCGCATCCCGGTTACGCGGGTTGGTACCCGGCTGCAGAATGCCGTCGACGATCTCCGGCTCTACGAGCGGATTGGCGTGGACGAGATTGTCGCGGTAGAGCACCCGCGGGAACACCATCAGGTTGCCGAAGAACATCTGCATGCCCGCGATGTATTCCTGCTTGTTGCCGAGGCCGGAATACGGCAGGTTGGTCGGGTCCGAGACGCCGTACACCGTATGATACTGGCCGGCGTCGGCGACGATCCCCGCATGCTCCGCGGAGACGAAGCTTCGGGTGCCGAGCAGCGGGAAGGTCAGCTTTGCCTTGAAGCCGAGGGTATCGTCCCAGTCGACCTCGTCCAGAAAGACGTTGCCTCCCGCGAAGCGATCGAACTTCTCGCCCACCTTCTCCGTCGCGGACATGATTCCGCCGAGCTCCAGCTCCCAGCCGTTCACGAACTCCTTCTTCGCGTAGATCGTCGTCTGGCGGGACTGGCGTTCGGTCTGCCCCGCTCCGCCGACGGACTCGCCGCGGCGCGCCACGTCTTCGGAATGGATGAACGTCCAGTCCATGTCCGCGAGATTCCAGTCGTACTTGACGATGGCCTTCGGGTTCGCGCCCCAGTAGACCTCCGGACCGGCGAGGACCGTGAGCCCTTCCCACGTCCCCTTGCCCTTGATCTCGACACCCGAGGGCGCGCTGGCATCCCACACGTCGATGCCTGCGATATCGGTGGCTTCGGCGACGAGGCCGAAAAAATCGCCCTCGTAACCCCAGTGGAAACGGGGCGTGTGATAGAAAGCCTCCAGATCGAAATCGTCACCGCGATACTGCGCGCTGAAGTCGTAGATCTCGATACGCCGGCCGTCGTCGATGCGAACGGGCGTGACCGGGATACCCTCGATCTCTTCCGTGGCCACATCGATCTCGCGGTCCAGGCCCCGGTCGCCGTAGGAGAATTCCAGCGGCCGCTTGTCGGCGACATCACCGAGGACGTTCAGCGTGAACTGTCCGTCCAGCCGGGAATTCGGATTGAACGCGAAATCGAGGAACACCATTTGCCCGTCGCTGAACTCGAGGGCGTTCTCCCCCTCCTCCTCGATGGGCTGATCCTCGCCCCGGGTGACGAACTCCGCCTCGAAGCGGCCGCCGGTGAACCTGAGCCGGCGTTCGGACTCGACGACTTCGGCCTTCACCCGGCGCACATCTCCCCGCAACTCGTAGTAGTCCACGTCCATGGTGGCGAACATGCGGTTGATGTCGCTCCTGGACGCGTCGTAGGGGTCCATCGAGAACACTTCCTTCATGACGTCATAGGCCATGCGTGGAATTGCCTTGTAGACGCCCTCCGCATTGGGCGTACCCAGCGCCGCGATGCCGAACCACTCCTCGTTCATGTTGTTGCCGTCCGGCGTCCAGTCGAACAGGTAGGCCTGGTTCGACCACGAAGCATTCGTGTCCTGGATGTCCAGATTCTCGGTCTGGAGGTACTTCCACCACTCGTCGCGCCACTCGAAGATGTAGCCGCCGATCGAGTTGCCCACTCCGCCGTTGCCGTAGGCCTGCTGGTACATCTCCTGCCACTGCTCCTTCAGGATCAGGGCCTGGGCTGCCTGGTCCTCCTGGAACGTCCGCGCATTGAAGGCATCGCTGCCGAACTCGAAGAACACCACCGGCAGATCGAGCTTCTCGTCGACTCTCTGCCACAGGTCCGTGAAACTGGTGCCGCGGTAGACATTACTGCCGAGCACGTCGAGAGACGGCACCAGCTCGGCGATCAGGTCGATGTACTGGATGTCGCCGTTGACGATGCTGAACGGATGGTTGGGAGCGATGGCCTGGCCCGCGGAGATGACCTCCTCGAACAGGCTGTACAGGTAGCGGGCCTTGGCCGTGTTCTGTTCACCTTCGGGCAGGTTCTCGATCTCGAAGCTGGACCAGGACAGACCGTAGTTGCTCTCGTTGCCGAAGGCGAACATCAGCACGCCGGGGGTGTCCTTGTAGCGTTGCACATATTCCTGCATGTCGCGCTTGAGTGTGGCGCGCGTGATCGGATCCGAGTAATCGGTGAAGGGTACCCATTGCCCGTCGACGGTGTAGCCGTAGCGGCCCATCAGCGGATTGATGACGGTCATGATGCCGTGCTCGCGGTAGATGTACTCCACCCACTCCGGCGGGATCATCGTGAAGCTGCGGATCGTGTTCACGCCCATCTTCTTCATCAGGCCGAAGTCATAGTCCAGCACCTTGCGGATGAAGTCGTCGGACTCGTTGAACAGGCCGTAGCTGTAGTTCTGGCCTCTTGGCGAGTAGCTCCAGACGACGCCCTTCACGTAGAAGTCCTCGCCGTCGACCTTGAGCTTCCAGCCGCTTTCGTCCTTGTAGGTCTCGACCTTGTTCGCCTGGGCGTGAGTCACGTCCGGCGCGGCGAAGATCAGCACGGCGGCCAGCAGGCTGCCGATGACGGCCATGCTATTGGAGAAGCTCGATTTGGCCATAGCGACTACTCTTTCTTGGTGTTTGTCTTCTTGATGAAGGTCGATTCGGTGCATTTTCTGTGCCTGCCTCGCCATCAGTTGGCCACGATGGAGACGTTGTCGATGAAGATGTCCGAAACGCATCCGGCAACGGCTCCGCAGATCGCCGTAAACTGCAATGTCACCCCGCCACTGACATCAGGCCCGGTGGTAATTGTCAGCGGACCAACGGTAGTCCAGTCCACCGGGAATCCGGCGCCTTCTTGAATGATTTCCGTCGCAGAGACGCCGCCACCGCTCAGCTCCGAGAAGAGCCTGATATCAACGACGCCGCCATTGGCATCGCTGCCCTTCCAGTCGAATGACACCGTCACCTGCTGGCCAGGCGTCAAGTCGCCGGCCCCCAGATTGGCCGCTTTCAGAGTCGGATTACCTGCGGCGGTGATATTGAGATTAGCGGCAAAACTGCCGGCCGAACTGTCCGTCGTCGTCGTGATCGTCCCGCCGTTCGGCGACGTCTCCCAGCCGGTCAGGTCCCCGGTCTCGAAACCGCCGTTGATAGCCAGCTCGCCGGTGGCACCGCCGCCACCGCCACCGCCACCGCCTTCGGTGGAGAAGTAGACGTCATCCACGTACAGCGTGCCGAAGGCGAGGCCGCTGGTCCCATCGATCGGGTTCCAGAAGCCGAGATTGGCCGCGGCAGAGAAGTCCGTCGCAGTGAAATCGGCCAGCGGGATGGCATAGGTCGCCCAGTTGCCCGAGGTGGCCACCGGCGTGTAGCTCGACAGCAGCACGTTGGTGCCCGCGGCACCGGCACCCGGCGGCTCGATCTGGATCGTCAGGTCCGCGAACCCGGCAATCCCCGAGGTGTCGACCGTGAAGTTCAGCGTGTCGTACGCCGTCAGGTCCACACCGCCGAAGTTCAGCACCGCACCGCCGAAGGTCGAACCGCTGTCCTGGTAGTCGATCGACAGGACGACATCACCCTCGAACGCAGGGATCGCCGTGCTCGCCGGATCGGCCACCGTGTTGTTGCCGCCGAAATCGATGCTGTTGGTGATGCTGGTTACCGTAATCGTCGATTCCGTGGTCGTCTCCGTGAAGACGCCGGCCGTGCCCGGTCCGTGGTCGCCGGTGCCGCTACCACCCTCGGTGGAGAAGTAGACGTCATCCACGTACAGGGTGCCGAAAGCGAGGCCGCTGCCATCGGTCGGGTTCCAGAAGCCCAGATTGGCCGCAGCGGAAAAGTCCGTCGCGGTGAAATCCGCCAGCGGGATGGCATAGGTCGCCCAGTTGCCCGAGGTGGCCACCGGCGTGTAGCTCGAGAGCGCCACGTTGGTGCCCGCGGCACCGGCACCCGGCGGCTCGATCTGGATCGTCAGATCCGCGAACCCGGCAATCCCCGAGGTGTCGACCGTGAAGTTCAGCGTGTCGTAAGCCGTCAGATCGACGCCGCCGAAGTTCAGAACCGCTCCGCCGAAGGTGGATCCGCTGTCCTGGTAGTCGATTGCCAGGACGACGTCACCCTCGAATGCCGGGATCGCCGTGCTCGCCGGATCGGCCACCGTGTTGTTGCCACCGAAATCGATGCTGTTGGTGATGCTCGTCACCGCAATGGTCGATTCCGTCGTCGTCTCCGTGAAGACGCCGGCCGTGCCCGGACCGTGATCGCCGGCGGCCGGCCCCGCGGCAATGTCGTCAAAGTAGTAGGTCTTCTCGCCCGCTGTCGCTCCGTCAGTGCCGAAGTTGAAGAAGATCGAGACCTTGTTGTACGTCGCCGCAGGGTTGAAGGGCGGGCCTGCGGCCTCATTGGCAAAATCGAACGTCAGCGTCTCCCAGGCATCGACGGTCGTCGTCACCGCCTCGGTCTCCACCGCGATCGCCGGATCCGACGCGTCCTCGATCTTCAGCCGTACCGGGATACCTGCATCCGGCGAGTACACCCGCACCGACATCTGCGTGTTGGCAGCATCGAGCGGGATCGCCGGTACCGCTTCACCCGGCAGGGTCGACACGGTCGTGCCGGCCCACACCTGAGCCGTATCCGATTTCACCGTCAGCACGACCTGATTCGTTCCGCCGGCCGGGTCGTTGGTCACCGTCGAGGCCGTTCCACCGAAATCGGTCAGAGTGTACGTGGTCGCCGGATCGTCGAACGTAATCGTCGTGAACTCCGGCGCCGGCGGCGGTGGCACGGGACAAGGCTCGCTCGTCTGCTGGATATCGTCGTAGTAGAACGTCCAGTTGTCCGGGTCGTTAGTCACGTCGCCGACCGTGCCCAGATCGAAGAAGATCGAGATACCCGTGACCGGCGGACCCGCGTTGTCACCGGTAAAGTCGAAGCACAGCTCCTGCCAGACACTGCCACCGTCGTGGGTGTCGTCCCGCTCCACGGCCGGACTACCCTCCACCTTGAACAGGACGGGCACCTCCCGCTGCGACCAGACCTTCATCCTGAAGATCTCGCCCTGACTCCAGTCGATACCGTCCGGCAGCGCCAGCGTGCTGCCGCCGAAGTCAGACGCCGACGTCTTGGTCATCTGCACGACCTGCCCGCTGGTGTTGATGCCGCTCGGATCCGGATTGGCGATCACCGTCGATTCGCCGCCACCGAAATTGTCGAAGCTGAGGCTCGCGGTATCACCCTCGAAGTCCACTGAAGTCGTTGTGTCGACAGGAGTGTCACCGCTGATGATGGAGACGTTGTCGATGAAGATGTCCGAAACGCATCCGGCAACGGCTCCGCAGATCGCCGTAAACTGCAATGTCACCCCGCCACTGACATCAGGCCCGGTGGTAATTGTCAGCGGACCAACGGTAGTCCAGTCCACCGGGAATCCGGCGCCTTCTTGAATGATTTCCGTCGCAGAGACGCCGCCACCGCTCAGCTCCGAGAAGAGCCTGATATCAACGACGCCGCCATTGGCATCGCTGCCCTTCCAGTCGAATGACACCGTCACCTGCTGGCCAGGCGTCAAGTCGCCGGCCCCCAGATTGGCCGCTTTCAGAGTCGGATTACCTGCGGCGGTGATATTGAGATTAGCGGCAAAACTGCCGGCCGAACTGTCCGTCGTCGTCGTGATCGTCCCGCCGTTCGGCGACGTCTCCCAGCCGGTCAGGTCCCCGGTCTCGAAACCGCCGTTGATAGCCAGCTCGCCGGTGGCACCGCCGCCACCGCCACCGCCACCGCCTTCGGTGGAGAAGTAGACGTCATCCACGTACAGCGTGCCGAAGGCGAGGCCGCTGGTCCCATCGATCGGGTTCCAGAAGCCGAGATTGGCCGCGGCAGAGAAGTCCGTCGCAGTGAAATCGGCCAGCGGGATGGCATAGGTCGCCCAGTTGCCCGAGGTGGCCACCGGCGTGTAGCTCGACAGCAGCACGTTGGTGCCCGCGGCACCGGCACCCGGCGGCTCGATCTGGATCGTCAGGTCCGCGAACCCGGCAATCCCCGAGGTGTCGACCGTGAAGTTCAGCGTGTCGTACGCCGTCAGGTCCACACCGCCGAAGTTCAGCACCGCACCGCCGAAGGTCGAACCGCTGTCCTGGTAGTCGATCGACAGGACGACATCACCCTCGAACGCAGGGATCGCCGTGCTCGCCGGATCGGCCACCGTGTTGTTGCCGCCGAAATCGATGCTGTTGGTGATGCTGGTTACCGTAATCGTCGATTCCGTGGTCGTCTCCGTGAAGACGCCGGCCGTGCCCGGTCCGTGGTCGCCGGTGCCGCTACCACCCTCGGTGGAGAAGTAGACGTCATCCACGTACAGGGTGCCGAAAGCGAGGCCGCTGCCATCGGTCGGGTTCCAGAAGCCCAGATTGGCCGCAGCGGAAAAGTCCGTCGCGGTGAAATCCGCCAGCGGGATGGCATAGGTCGCCCAGTTGCCCGAGGTGGCCACCGGCGTGTAGCTCGAGAGCGCCACGTTGGTGCCCGCGGCACCGGCACCCGGCGGCTCGATCTGGATCGTCAGATCCGCGAACCCGGCAATCCCCGAGGTGTCGACCGTGAAGTTCAGCGTGTCGTAAGCCGTCAGATCGACGCCGCCGAAGTTCAGAACCGCTCCGCCGAAGGTGGATCCGCTGTCCTGGTAGTCGATTGCCAGGACGACGTCACCCTCGAATGCCGGGATCGCCGTGCTCGCCGGATCGGCCACCGTGTTGTTGCCACCGAAATCGATGCTGTTGGTGATGCTCGTCACCGCAATGGTCGATTCCGTCGTCGTCTCCGTGAAGACGCCGGCCGTGCCCGGACCGTGATCGCCGGGTTCGGGCGGCGGCACGGGGCAGGGCTCCGTCGTCTGCTGGATATCGTCGTAGTAGAACGTCCAGTTGTCCGGGTCGTTAGTCACGTCGCCGACCGTGCCCAGATCGAAGAAGATCGAGATACCCGTGACCGGCGGGCCCGCGTTGTCACCGGTAAAGTCGAAGCACAGCTCCTGCCAGACACTGCCACCGTCGTGGGTGCCGTCCCGCTCCACGGCCGGACTACCCTCCACCTTGAACAGGACGGGCACCTCACGCTGCGACCAGACCTTCATCCTGAAGATCTCGCCCTGACTCCAGTCGATACCGTCCGGCAGCGCCAGCGTGCTGCCGCCGAAGTCCGACTCCGACGTGCGGGTCATCTGCACGACCTGCCCGCTGGTGTTGATGCCGCTCGGATCCGGATTGGCGATCACCGTCGATTCGCCGCCACCGAAATTGTCGAAGCTGAGGCTCGCGGTATCACCCTCGAAGTCCACGGAAGTCGTCGGGTCGACAGGAGCGTCACCGCTGAAGCCAACATCGGTCAGCAGAAAGGTGAAGGACTCGTCAGGCGGCGGAGCTATCGTCTCGAACAGAAGATCCGTCGCCGTGGCGACGCCCTCGAACTCCGTGACCGGCACGGAAACCTGATACCAGCCGTTACCCAGGACCGTCGCGAAAGCCGATGCGGTCACATCGATATCGAGATACGGCGGATCGGGGTCATTCAGGAACTTGACGCGGATCACGTCGCCGCTCAGCCCCTTCACCTTGAAGTCGAGCGTCTCGTAGACCGCAGCGAAGCCGGGATCGAAACCCAGGTACGCGAGTTGCGCATTCCAGATGTCGTAGCCGAAACCGGTGGTGATGGCCAACGCAGGGCTGAAGTCCAGATCGCCCATGAAGTCGTTGTCGATGACGGCACCGGAGCCGAATACGGATATCTCCGCGTAATCATCCGGGATCACGAGGTCCGGCGTCCCGTCGCGATCGTACAGGGATACCTCCGGGATAATTCCCGGATCGGCGGGCACGAAGGTGCCCGTGCCGCTGAAGCCGATATCGTTCAACAGCATCCGGAACTCTGTCGCCGAAGTGTCGTCGCTCTCGAATACGATGCCGGTCGCCTCAGCGGCACCGCCGAAATCGCCCACCGGGATAGAAACCTGGAACCAGCCGTTCTCCAGCTCCGCCGAATAGTTGCTGCTGGTGAGATTGAGGCGCAGCGCATCGATGCCGTCGAACAGCTTCACGAAGATCACGAAGCCGGGCATGCCCTTGACCTTGAAGTCGACAGTCTCGTATTGGGTGAGGAAGCCTTCTGAGAAGCCGATGAAACCGACCTGGGCGACGTTGGCGCCGTAGCCGGTACCGCTGAAGACGGACAGCACCGGACTAAAGGTCTCGTCGTCCGCATAGGCCGGATCGATGATCGAACCCGAGCCGAAAGCCGTCCGCTCGAGATAGTCGTCGGGAATAACGAGGTCCGGGTCGCCGGCGCTCGTGAACAGGGCCGCATCCGGATCGATGGAAGGATCGCTGCCACCGGGACCCGCAACGGTCAGCGAGACGTCATCGATGAGCACCTGGCCGATATCGGCTCCCATGTCGAACAGCACTCGACTGTCGGCGCCACCGAACCCCGTGGCCGTGATATCGAATTGGAAGGTCTGCCAGTCCGTGGTCAGGTTCACGGTTTGTGTGATGTTCGTGAACGGCTCCACATTCAGTCCGATACCCGCCAGCATCGTGCGCGCACGATCGGACCGTGCCTCGAACGTCAATGTGTAGGTTTCACCCTCGGTGATCGCGACGACCTGGCTCAGGTTGACGTCGAACGGCTGACCCGCCGCCGTTATATCGGCAAAGTTGACGAGGTCTCCGCCATCATCGACTACGTTCGCCGCATTCCCGATCCAGGGGTCGACACCCGCCTCGAAATCCCCATTGGTCAGCAGACCGGAATCGAAGGGGTCGCCGCTGCTGGGCGGCAGCGGTGTTACCGGCTCATTGCTGATCGAGTCAGGCCCGTCACCCTGGCCGCAAGCCGCCAGCAGGAGGGCCGAGGCGATTAGCGCCAGTGTGCGGAATGAACGTGTGCTTGCTGATGCGTGCATGAGGGAACTCTCTGCAAAGAATCTGGTAGGAACTCGATTCCCGGGTTTAGTTGATCACGATGGAGACGTCGTCGTAGTAGACATCTGCAAAACTGCCTGCGCCGCCCGTAGTGGCCGTCAACTGCAGGGTTATGCCGCCCGAGACGTCTGTAGATATCGGGACCACGAACTGGAAGTCGGCCCATACATTCGGATCGGCATCCAGAGCCAGAGGACCTCCACCGAGAATCTGGGCGCTCGACGTACCTTCGCCGTCCAGTTCGGTGAAGAACTCGGCGAAAGCGACGCCGCCGGGCCCGAAGCTGCCCCGTGCCGAGAAACTCACGGTGGCGGTCTGGCCGATTTCAACCGGCGCCAGATTCGCCTGCTTGATGATGGAGGCCGTTCCCGGCGTCGTATTGTTGATACGCCCCGCGAAAGTGCCCGACTTCGGATTCGTCGTGACGACCGTCTGCTCGTTCGGATCCGCACTGACCGGGAACAGAGCCCAGCCCGACAGATCACCGGCTTCGAAGCCGCCGTTTACGGCAAGGTCGCCGGCACCGGGGCCGCCACCACCACCTCCACCGGTCCCGTCTTCCGTAGAGAAGTAAACGTCATCCACGTAGAGCGTGCCGAATACGAGCTCATCACCGCCACCGATCGGATTCCAGAAGCCCAGGTTGTCGGCAGCAGCCAGGTTAGTCACCGGGAAATCGGCCAACGGGATCGCATAGGTCGCCCAGTTGCCCGATGTGGCGACCGGGGTATAACCGGACAGAAGAACCTTGGTACCGTCTGCCCCCGCACCGGGTGGCTCGATCTGGATCGTCAGGTCTGCCAACCCGGCAATCCCCGTCGTATCAATCGTGAAATTCAGCGTGTCATATGCCGTCAGGTCGACACCGCCGAAATTGAGGATCACACCGCCGAATGTAGAGCTGGTGTCCTGGTAATCGATCGACAGGACGACGTTGCCCTCGAATGCGGGGATCGCCGTGCTGTTGGGATCGGCGACGGTGTTGTTACCGCCGAAATCGGCACTATTGGTAATGCTCGTTACCGCAATGGTCGATTCTGTCGCCGTCTCCGTGAACACACCGGCCGTACCCGCGCCGTGGCCGTCACCGCCGCCTGTGTCACCGCCGCCGGTACCGTCGTCGATATTGAAGCCGATGTCCGCGAGGAAGAACCGGTGACCTTCGGGATAGGCGCCTACCAGCGTCTCGAACACGATCTGACTGAAGGTGGAGACGTCCCCGTAGGCAGCCACCGGAATGACCACCTGCGACCAGCCATCGCCGAGATCGGTCACCGTGACACTGGCGGGAGGAGCGGTCAGGTCTACGGTGACGGGAACCGACGTCCCGGGGAAAGGCTCTTCGAGTTTCGCAACGATAGTGTTGTCAGTGTCGAGACCCTTGACCTTGAACAGGAACTCGTCATAGCCGGTCGCGAAACCGGGCGTCAGTCCCGTCAGGCCGAGCTGTGCGAGCGTACCGCCTCCATAGCCGGCTCCGACCGTGACCTGCACCACGTTGGCGTAGGAGTTGTCCCCTGCAAAATTCTGATTGAAGGTGCTACCCGAGCCGAACGTCTCGAAAATGGGCGTCAGGTCCGGCGCCGACCCGTCCGCGGCACTGATTACGACCTCCGGAATGATGCCCGGATCAGCGGGCTCCACCTCGACCTCCTCACCGGAATAGACGCGGACCCAGTCGACTTCCATCGTCGCGGGGAACGGCGTCGCGCCCGTCGGCGCGCCGGGCAGATCCCCGCCTACCGCGAGATTCAGGAGGATGTGGAACGGCTGATCGAACGGCGCGGGATAAGGCGCCGCGGTGGAGAACCAGGAATTCTGCACCGCGTACAGCACACCGTTGAAATACCAGCGGATTTCAAATTCGTCCCACTCGAGTGCGTAGGTATTGAAGCCGCCGGTGACGTCTTCGGACGGTGTGTAATCAACGCTCGAAAACTCGTTGGCCGGGAACTCACCGCCGTAATGGATGGTACCGAAGATGTTGTTGCCGCCGCCGACGCCGCCGGGACCGGGGTTGCCGTCCAGATTGGCGGCTTCGACGATGTCGATTTCGCCTGTCGCCGCCCAGCTGCCGTACGGGCTGTCCTGCGACAGCATCCAGAATGCCGGCCACAGGCCCTGGCCGGAGGGGAACTTTATGCTCGCCTCAATACGGCCGTACTTGAATGCGAAGCGGTCACGGGTGGTGATCCGCGCCGACGTGTAACCGAAGTCTCCCACGGTCTCGCGCCGCGCGGTGATCTTCAGCACACCATTCTCGAGCTGCGCGTTGTCCGGCAGATACCACTGCAGCTCGTTGTTTCCCCACCCCGAAGGCAGACCGGTAATGCCGCCGTCGCCGACGAAGTCGGAACCGTCGCCGGACTCGAAGAACCAGGTCTCCGGATCGAGCTTTGCGCTGTCGAATTCGTCGCTCCACACCAGAGTCAGCAGATCGCCGTCGCCCACCGGAAACGTCGTCGGTATCTCCAGCGTCGGGTTACTGATGTTGAAGTTGGTCCGGGTGGTGGTATCCGCCGCCGGGATGTCGATCGGCTCGACCTGCTCCAGCGGTTGATCACGGTCTTCCTGGGTGCAGGCCGACAGCGCCACCAGGGTGGCCAGAGCGGCGACAAAGCGTGGCAATCCTTGCGGGCCGGGCATCATAGGTTCTCCCTCAAAGACGGAAAGCCCGAAGGCTTGAGGCTGATTGGCTGGGTGACGCTGACCCGCGCCCGGGGATCCGGGGCCGGGATCAGGATCGGGCAGATGCGCGGTTCGACGTGGGGCAGGAACGCGGCGCGCTCGATGCCGATGAATTCGCACAGAGATGAAGTCGCTGCCGGCGGCAGCGCAACGCGCGGCGGCACGTCGTTACCAGGTCTCATAGCTCCCCCCCCGAAAATCGATCCCGCAAAGCCGGGAAATCGTCATATCGTCGTTTTCGGCTAACAGGATTATCAGAGATTGACAGCGTTGTCAATTTGACGGGCGCGCACAGCTCTGCCGGTCCTGCCGACATAGTGCTGTCTCGTCGCCCGGGGGCGGGCGATCCGGCCTTCCAGGCCGGGATCAGCCGGCGAGCGGGGCTCGCCGGCTGCGGCGTTGGGCGGGGAATCCGGCGCTAGGCGGCCTGGCGCCCGGGGGCGAAGTAGCGGGCGAGGATGTTCTCGAGTCCGCGCATCGTGCGCGGCCGCTCTTCCCGGACTTCCACCGGCGCGGGCCGCCGCAGTCTGGCGTCCCAGGCCTCGTTGATCTTGTCGTCGGGCACGGTGGGCACGATGACGAACGGGTTGATCGCCGCCCTGCCTCTCAGGCTGAACCGGAACGGGTCACGGGTTCGGTTGGCTTCGATACGCATGTCTTACTCTCCATAGCGAACGTGCTTCTTGCGATCTGCCGGCGTGTTCGGCCGACGCCACACAAGATAGGGCCATGGAGGTGCGTCCACAAACGAAGAAAACTCACGCCAGGGTTGAGAAAAAATCAACCGCCTTCGGTGAAATTCTCGAGAATCCAGTGTCTTAGGAGTCCGATCGCCGGGTCGTCGGCGTCCTCGAAACGGCTGATGAGGTAGTAGCTGACCTCCTCGACGAGTTCCTGCTCGAACAGCCGCACGATGCTGCCGTACTTGAACCAGAGGTCGGCGATCGGCACCGGCACCAGCGCCGCACCGATGCCGCGCTCGCAGGCGCGCACGACGGCGATCATCGAGTCCAGCCGCGTGACCTTGCTGCCCTTCGGCAGCGAGATGCCGCTGGCCCGGGACCAGCGCTCCCAGGCGGTGGGGTGGGTCTCGTGCACGATCAGGGGGAAGTCGCTCGTCACGCGTTTCCCGCTCACGGTCAGCTTCTTGCGGAACTCCGGCGACCCCGCCGCCACCAGACGCAGGGGCATCAGCAGGTCGGACCTGACGCTCGCGGGCGGCGAGCGGAACAGGCGGATGGACAGGTCGGCGTCGGCGGGATGGGTCTCGGCGGTCTCGTCGCTGGTGCCCACCTCGATGTCGATGTCCGGGTGTTCCTCGGTGAACTCGCTCAGCCGCGGCACGAAATACTCGCTGGCGAAGAACGGCTGCACGGACATGCGGATCGAGGGGCGGCGCGTGTCTTTCTTGTAGGCCGCGACCACGGTGTCCAGCTGCTCGATCAGCGGCCAGGTCTCCTCGTACAGCGAGCGGCCGGTCTTCGTCAGCCGCAGTTCGCGCGCGTTGCGCTCGAAGAGCTGCTCGCCGAGCTCCTGCTCCAGGCTCTTTATCTGGTGGCTGACGGCCGACGCCGTGATGTAGAGCTCCTCGGCGGCATTACGGAAGCTCTCGTGCCTGGCCGCGACGCAGAACGTTCGCAATCCGCGCAGCGAGAGACTGGAGCGACCGGCCATGGGTGGTCAGGCGCTCTCGACGAGCCGGAAGGCGGCCTGCAATTCGGTGGCCGAGCTGCCGCCGATCCAGGCGTGGAACTCCCCCGGCTCGGTCCGGAGCCGCATGTCCCGGCCGTAGAAGGCGAGATCCTCCGCCCGCAGGACGAAGGAGACGGTGGTCCGCTCGCCAGGCTCCAGCCGCAGGCGGCGGAACCCCTTCAGCTCCCGGACCGGCCGGGTGACGTTGCCGACGAGGTCGCGGACGTAGAGCTGGGCCACCTCAACGGCCGGACGCTCCCCGGTGTTGGCGACGTCGGCGCTGACGGTGATCGAGTCGCCCAGCACCAGCTCTTCGACGTCGGTGCGGATGTTCTGGTAGTCGAAGGTCGTGTAGGACAGCCCGTGGCCGAACGGGAACAGCGGCGTGTAGCCGGCGTCCAGGTGGAAGGCCGTCATGCCGAGCGAGAGCTGGGGCGCGCTGGGGTCGATGTCGTCGATGTGCACCACGGTGTCGGGCGAGGGCGGCTTGCCGGTATTCTTGTGGTTGTAGTAGATCGGCACCTGCCCGACCATGCGCGGGAAGGTCGCCGGCAGTTTGCCGCACGGCGATTCCACCCCGAACAGGAGGTCGGCCAATGCCGGGCCCGCCATCGTGCCCGGATGCCAGGCGTACAGGATCGCGTCGACCCGATCCACGATATCGGAGAGCGTCAGCGGCCGGCCGGCGAGGATCACCGCAATCACCGGCTTGCCGACCTCGCTCACCCGGGCGACCAGTTCCGACTGGGCCCCGGGCAGACCGATGTCCGCTCGCGAATGCGCCTCGCCCGACAATATGGCCTCCTCGCCCAGGAACAGCAGCACGGCATCGGCGTCCGCGGCCAGCGCCGCGGCTTCGTCGAAGACGGCCGTGTCGCGGCTGCGCGAGGTGTCCATCGCGCGCAGATAGCGGACGTCGACCTCTTCGCCTGCTTGTTCGCGAATGGCCTGCAGCGGCGTGACGCTGAGGTCTTCGTCGCCGTCGAATATCCACGTGCCCAGCTGGTCATGGGGCGCATCGGCCAGGGGGCCGATCACGGCGAGAGTGCGCGTCGCCTCCGTCGACAGCGGCAGGGCCTTGCACTCGTTCTTCAACAGGACGGCGCTCTGCAGGGCCGCGCGTTTCGCCGTCGCCAGCGCCTGCTCGTCCGCCGCCGCGGGGAAGGCGCCGGGGTCGGTGTAGGGGTTCTCGAACAGGCCGAGGCGGAACTTGAGGGCGAGGATGCGCGTGACCGCCGCATCGATGCCGGCGGGATCGATCTCGCCTTCCTCGACCAGCTGGGCCAGGTGGCAGAGGTAGGCATCGCCGTGCATCTCCATGTCCACTCCCGCCCGGGCCGCCTCCAAGGCGGAGCCCCGGTCGTCCGCGGTCAGGCCATGGATGCTGAGCTGGCGGATGGAGTCCCAGTCGCTGACCACCAGGCCTTCGAAGTTCCATTCGCCACGCAGCACCGTATCCAGGAGGAATTCGTTCGCGGTGGCCGGCACGCCGTCGACTTCGCTGAAGGAGGTCATCAGGGTGGCGACGCCGGCGTCCACCGCGGCGCGGAAGGGACGCAGGTGGACGTTGCGCAATTCGTTCTCGGGGACGTTGGCGGTGGCGTAATCGCGGCCGCTCTCGGCAGCGCCATAGCCCGCAAAGTGTTTGGCGCAGGCGGCGATCGTTCCCGCATCCGACAGTCCGGCCCCGTGTTCGGCCCCATGTTCGCTCCCCTCCCTGTCGCCCTGATAACCGCGCACCATCGCGGCGCCGAGCACGCTCGCGAGCTGCGGATCCTCGCCGAGGCTCTCCGCGATGCGGCCCCAGCGCGGGTCGCGCGCGATGTCGATCATCGGGGCGAAAGTCCAGTTGATCCCGGCGGCGGCAGCCTCCCGGGCGGCGACGGCTGCGCACTCGGCGGCGAGCTGCGGGTTCCAGCTCGCCGCCTGACCCAGCGGGATGGGAAAGATGGTGCGGAAGCCGTGTATCACGTCGCGGCCGATCAGCAGGGGAATGCCGAGCCGGCTCTCCTCGACGGCGATGCGCTGCAGCTCGTTCACGGTATCCACGTTCACCTCATTCAGCACGGAGCCGACGCGCCCGGCGCGCAGAGCCTCGGCGAGGTAGTCGTGGATGTAGCTCTCGCCGCCGTTGACCTGGCTCATCTGCCCGATCTTCTCGTGCAGCGTCATCTCGGCCAGCAGGGCCCCGACGCGCCGGCCGATCGGGTCGGCAGCGTGGACGGGACTGGCCTTCGATCTCGTCATCGGAACCTCGCAGGAGCCTTTTGGCGGAACAGGATTTACGCCGCACTACGCCGGCACGCAGTATCGCGATCACCGGGCGATCACCGGGCGTTCAGGCGGGGCCCGATCGGGCCGGGTCCCGCGTCCGGCCGGCCGTCTGCATCCGGACGAATTATCGGCCGAAATGTCTAGCGATTATCGAACGTGTTTGACAGCGCTGTCAATTTAACGCAGCATATTCCGACTGGCTTTGTGCTGTCGGGGGGCACACGAAGAATAATGAACGAAGCCGCACACTACGAGACTGCACCGCAGGATCGCATTCCGTTTCCGCTGAAGCTCATCTACGGGCTCGGCGCCTTCGTCAACAACCTGCTGGCCGGCGCCATCGGCGGCATGATCATCGTGCTCAATCTCGGCCTCGGCATGAACCCCGCCCTCGTGGGGCTGCTGGGTGCCCTGCCCCGGCTGACCGACGCGATCACCGACCCGCTGATGGGTTATATCTCGGACCATACCAAGTCCAAATGGGGCCGGCGGCGTCCGTACATCTTCGTTGGCGCGATCGCCGTCGCCATCATCTACGCGATCCTCTGGCAGCTGCCGGAGGGCAAGAGCGATGCGTTCTATTTCTGGTACTTCCTCAGCGGCTCGCTGATCTTCTACCTCGCCTACACGGTGTTTGCCACACCGTGGGTGGCGCTCGGCTACGAACTCACGCCCGACTATCACGAGCGCACCCGCCTGATGGGCGTGCAGAACTTCATCGGCCAGCTCGCCTACGTGGTGGCGCCCTGGTTCCTGTGGATCATGCAGAACGAGGCCTGGTTCGACGACATGGCACAGGGCGCGGCGGGTCTCGCGATCATCATCGCCGTCGTCGTCGCCGCCGTCGGCGTGCTGCCCGCCATCTTCCTGCGGGAGCGCTTCAAGGAGGCCGCCCTGGGGGATGCCGACCCGAAGGCGGAACTCGCCGTCGCCGGCAGTGCGTTCTTGCACAGCATGCTCGACTTCTTCCGCGGCTTCGCGATCTCCCTGAAGTTCAGGCCGTTCGTCAAGCTCTGCATCGCCACGTTCCTGGTCTTCAACGGCTTTATGCTGATCGCATCGTTCCAGTTTTACGTCATCATCTATTACGTCTTCGGCGGCGACACCAGCCTGGGGTCGAAATACGCCGGCTACTCGGGGACGCTCGGCGCCATATCGACGTTCCTGGTGATCATCTTCATCACCTGGCTGGGAACCCGGATCGGCAAGCAGCGCGCGTTCTACGTCGCCATCGGGGTTTCCATGGTGGGCTATGCGCTGAAGTGGGTCTGCTACAACCCGGAAGTGCCGTGGCTGCTGCTGCTACCCGCGCCCCTGATGGCCTTCGGACTCGGCGGCCTGTTCACCCTGATGCCCGCCATGATCTGCGACGTCGTGGATGCCGACGAGGTCAATACCTACGAGCGGCGCGAAGGCATGTACGGCTCCATCTTCTGGTGGGTCGTCAAGCTGGGCATGGCCGCGGCGCTCGCGGCCAGCGGCTTCCTGCTGAACGCGACGGGTTTCGACGTCGAACTGGGCGGCAATCAGACCGACCGCGCCATCTACCTGATGCGGGTGTGTGATGCCTTCATCCCGGCGGCAGCCTCGGCCATCGCGATCTGGGTGATCTCCACCTACTCGATCACAGAGGAGAAGGCACACGAGGTCCGCCTGCACCTGGAGGCCCGCCGGGGCGCCGTCTGACCGGCCGGCGACGCGCAACCGCCCCGGAAAGACGGCTCACGGCAGCTCGCGCCGGATACGTTCTTTCAGCATCGTGTAAGCCTGTTCGAAGGCTGCGTCGATCTCGGCTTCGGTGCCCGCGGCCTTCGCCGGATCCGGCGTGCTCCAGTGCAGCTTCGTGTATCCGCCCGGAAAGGCGGGGCAGGACTCGGCCGCGGCGGAGTCGCACACGGTGATCACGTAGTCGAACGACTCGTCGGCGTACGCGTCCCAGGATTCGCTGCGCGGCTCGCCCGGGTCGATGCCGTGGCGGCGCAGCGTTTCGAGCGCCTTCGGGTGCACGTAGCCGGCCGGCCGGCTGCCGGCGCTGCAGGCTGCATAGCGGCCCTCGCCGAGGTGATTCAGGAGCGCCTCCGCCATGACCGAGCGGCAGGAGTTGCCGGTGCAGAGGACGAGTATCCGTTTCGCGGCGTCGGATCCGGACATGGCGTGTCTCAGCAACAGGGACCGGTGGCGGTGTCCTTCGTCCGCGCCGGGTGGTCATGACCGTAAACCGCAGACTCGCCCCGGGTCAGGAACGTCTCCCAGGCCACGTCCTGGGGATCGCTGATCCACTGCTTCTTCGAACGGGCATAGCAGCAGGTAGTCTCGCCCTCGTCCAGCACGGGGCCGCCCGCCTCCTGCAGGCGCTCGTGGATTTCTGCCAGCTCGCCGTCGTCCTCGGCCTGGATGCCGAGATGGTTCACGCCCCGGCCCGGCTGGCGGGTGCTGATGGCGAAGTTCACCCGTGGGTCTTCCAGCATCCAGCGGGCGTAGTCGGGCTTCAGCACGCCCGGCCCGGCGGCGAACAGACGCGAGTAGAAGCGGACGGAGGCGTCGAGATCCTCGACGCTGAGGCTAACATGCAGGCGTTTCATGGCTGGTTTCTCCTTCGGGCAGGGGGCTGCAGCAATCCGCCAGCACGCTGTCCAGGACCGGGGTACAGACCTCCGGCGCGCCCTGGCAGCAGTCCTCGAGCAGGAAGCCGAGCAGCGCCCGGGTACCGTCGAAATCGACGCTGTAGATGATGCTGCGCCCCTCCCGCCGCGAACGAATCAGGCCGGCATTCGACAGGGTGGCGAGGTGGGTGGACAGCGTGTTGTGGGGGATGCCGAGCGCCTCGGCGATGGCCCCGGCCGGCATCCCCGCGCCGCCGGCCCGTACCAGCAGGCGGAAAGTGGACAGCCGGCTGTCCTGGGCGAGCGCGGCGAGCGAGCGTGTGGCGGTTGTTATTTCCATATGTCGAGAATAATCGACAGATTTTGGGATTGTCAATGGCGGCGCGGCCTGCCGGCCGGGCAAGGCGGTGCCCGGGCAGGATAGAATCCCGCCTTCGCCCGCCGAACCCCGGAGCCCGGCATGCAGCAGATCGTCGATGCGATCAACGGATTCGTCTGGAGCGCGCCCCTCGTCTACCTGTGTCTGGGCGCCGGCCTGCTGTTCTCGGTGCTCACCCGTTTCGTCCAGGTGCGCCTGTTCGGCGAGATGGTGCGGCTGCTGTTCGCCGGCAGCGAATCGAAGCGCGGCATCTCTTCCTTCCAGGCCCTGACCGTCTCACTCTCCGGCCGGGTGGGCACCGGCAACATCGCCGGCGTGGCGGCCGCCATCGGCTTCGGCGGGCCCGGCGCCGTCCTCTGGATGTGGATCGTCGCCTTCCTCGGCGCTGCCACGGCCTACATCGAGTCCGCGCTCGGTCAGATCTACAAGGAAGAGGAGGAAGGCGAGTACCGCGGCGGGCCGGCCTTTTATATCGAGAAGGCGATGGGGCTCAAGTCCTACGCCTGGGTGTTCGCAGTCACCACCATCATCGCCACCGGCCTGCTGCTGCCCGGCGTCCAGTCGAACGCCATCGGCAATGCCGTGGAGCTGGCCTTCGGCAACGGCGCGGAGCTCACGACCGGGCTCGGCACCGTCAGCTATGCCAAGCTGGGCGCCGCCATTGCCGTGGTCTCCGTGCTGGGTTTCATCATCTTCGGCGGCGTGAAGCGCATCGCGCATTTCACCCAGGTGGTCGTGCCCTTCATGGCGCTGGGCTATATCGTGACCGCGGTGGGCATCGTGAGCATGAACGCCTCGGCACTGCCCGGCATCGTGGGCCTCATCGTCGAGCATGCCTTCACCATCGAGGCCGTCACCGGCGGCGCGGTATTCTGGGGCGTGAAGCGCGGCATCTTCTCCAACGAGGCGGGTCAGGGGACCGGCCCCCACGCCGCCGCCGCCTCCGAGGTGGATCACCCGGCCCAGCAGGGGCTGGTGCAGGCGTTCTCGGTGTACGTGGATACCCTGTTCGTCTGCACGGCCACCGCGTTCATGATCCTGATCACCCACTCCTACAACGTCGTCGACGGCAACGGCACGCCGCTGGCCGGCTTCCATTTCGTGGACGCCGCCATCGATCCGAACACACCCACCTTCACCCAGCTGGCGGTGGAGAGCGCGCTGCCGGGCTTCGGCAAGCCCTTCGTCGCCATCGCGCTGTTCTTTTTCGCCTTCACGACGCTGCTGGCCTACTACTACATCGCAGAGACCAATGTCGCCTATCTGCGCCGCTTCTTCCGCATTCCCTACGAGCTCACCATCCTCAAGCTGGCCCTGATGGCCTCGGTTTTCTACGGCGCGGTACGCACGGCCAGCCTGGCCTGGGGGCTCGGCGAGATCGGCGTCGGACTCATGGCATGGCTGAACATCGTCGCCATCCTGATCCTGTTCTTCCGGGCACACCCGGCCATGACCGCCCTGTGGGACTACGAACGCCAGCGCCGGGCAGGGGTGGCACGCTACACGTTCGATCCCGAGCAGCTCGGCATCCGTAACGCGGACTTCTGGCGGGAGCGTCTGCACAGGACGCGCAACGCGGACGGTTGAGGGGAGCGATGGCGCGGGATCGTAAAGTTGACTCGCCCTGGGTGCTCGGTCTCAGCGCCTCCCACAACGGCGCCGCCTGCCTGCTGCACGGCCACCGCATCGTGGCGGCCATGCAGGAGGAGCGGCTTGCCGGCAAGAAGCGGGCCCGCCTGCAGGGCGCACGGCCCTCGCTCGCCATCCGCTATTGCCTCGGCCAGGGCGGCATCACCGCGGCGGACCTCGACCTGGTCGTCCTCTGCGCGCAGAGCGATACGCGCTTGCCGGAGAACGACGTCGGCGCCAATCCGGACCTCGCCGTGAAGACCCACGGCACCCCGGTGCTCACTCTCTCCCACCACGCGGGCCACGCGGCGAGCGCCTTCGCCACGTCCGGGTTCGAGGACGCCGCCAATCTCGTGGTCGACGGCATGGGATCGCCGGACAGCGATCTCTCCGCGGACGAGCGGGCGGCCATCATCGACACCGTCGTGAGCGGCGGCGAAACCACCTCGCTGTATCGCTCGGAAGGCACGGTACTGAGCGCCGTGGAGAAGCACCTGGCCGAGGGCGGCCGCTGGCTGAAGCCGGCGCCGGCGGGCGCCTCGATGCCCGGCTTCGCGAGCCTGGGCGGCCTCTTCTCGGCAGCGGCGCAGCAGATCTTCGGCGACCCCATGGAGGCCGGCAAGGTGATGGGGCTGGCCCCCTACGGCAAGCCGACCATCCCCGTCGCCGAGTTCTTCGAGATCCGGGCCGGCCGCTTTCACTTCTCGGACGCCGTGCCCCGCCGGTTTACCGCCGGCCGGCGCTGGCCGGACGACCGGGAGGCCTGCGCAGAGCTCGCCGCCTCCGTGCAGAACGCGCTGGAGGTGGCGCTGCTCCACCTCGTCGCCGGCGCCCGCGAATGCTGCGGCAGCCGTAACCTGGTCTACTCCGGCGGCGTCGCGCTGAACAGCGTCGCCAATGAGCGCATCATCCGCGAGGGCGGCTTCGAGCGGGTCTATGTGATGCCGGCGGCCGAGGACTCCGGGCCTGCCGTCGGCGCCGCCTACCACGGCCTCTGGCATCTCACCGGCGAGTACACGCCCCGGGCGCTGGAGCGGGACGGCTTCGGCGCAGTCTACGGCGACGGCGAGGTGGCGCGAGCCATCGAAGGCACGCCGGCGGTCATCAAACGCGACACGACCGACGCGGTGGAAGAGGCGGTCGACCTGCTCGCCGGCGGCAGCATCATCGGCTGGTTCACCGGTCCCTCGGAGCTGGGCCCCCGCGCGCTCGGCCAGCGCAGCATCCTCTGTGACCCCCGCCGGCCGGACGCCAAGGAGACGCTGAACGCCCGGGTGAAACACCGCGAGGCCTTCCGCCCTTTCGCGCCGGTCGTGCCCCTGGAAGAAGCCGGCAGCTGGTTCGAACTGGACGGCACCGATCCGGCGAGTCCGTTCATGCTGCGGGTGATGGCCTTCCGCGAGGAGCGGCGCGCCGAGGTGCCGGCCGTGGTCCATGTCGACGGCACGGGCCGGGTGCAGACCGTCACCCGGGAGGCGAACGGCCGCTATTACGAACTCGTGCGCCGCTTCGGCGAGCGCACCGGCGTGCCGATACTGCTCAACACCTCCTTCAACGTCATGGGCGAGCCCATCGTGGAGACGCCGGAGGACGCGCTGTGGTGTCTGCTCCTCACCGACCTGGATGCGTGCGTGTTCGACGACGCCGTCGTGACGAAGCAGCCCGGCTACCGCGCGCTGG